>Ga0099364_10002027_pt1 | contig 32628 bp, 27 predicted proteins | sample TergutTh196P3_FD_73070 | JGI IMG/M metagenome (GOLD analysis project Ga0099364, IMG submission 73070) | Microcerotermes parvus P3 segment gut microbial communities from Pointe-Noire, Republic of the Congo - Th196 P3 | ecosystem: Host-associated > Arthropoda: Insects > Digestive system > Gut ... | reverse complement strand
GGCCGAAAACCGGCAGGGTTGATCAACCCGGAGGCTTGCGCGGAGTAGCGGCCCGCCTGTAATAACCGCCCTGACGGTTTACACAATCCGATATACAAAACCCAGGTCATCATGTAGAATAGAATGTGAGGAACGAAAGGACGATAATCTGATGAAAAATAACCTGCTGACCCTCCCCAAGCAAAAAAAGGGCGCCCTCGGCGTCTATATCGGCGATACAGGCGAGGCCATAGCGGAAATGGCAGCCTATGCGGGTTTTGACTACATGCGCATCGACCTTGAGCATGCCCTCAATGACGCCTCGAAGCTCCGCAACCTGATCCGGATCGCGGAAGCCGCCGATATCCCCACGCTGGTGCGGGTAGGGACCCTGGATGATATCACCAAAATACTGGATTTCGGCGCTTCCGGCGTACTCGTCCCCGACATCTCCACAGCGGAGCAGGCCCGGGAAGCCGTGCGTCGCTCCAAATTCGCCCCTCTGGGCGAACGGGGGATGACCAATATCAGCCGTAGCGTACAGTACAGCAAAACGCCTCTGTCCGCGTATGTAGAACGCGCCAACAGCGAGGTCGCCCTTTGCGTACAGATCGAGAGTAGGGAAGGCGTCGCTAATCTGGATGCGATACTGGCTGTCCCCGGCATCGACATGATCACCACAGGCAGGCAGGATATGTCCCAGTCTTACGGCGTACCCGGGCAGTCCGCCCATCCTTTAGTGGACGAGGCGGAGGAAACCGTCATCCGGAAAGCGGTAGAAAAAGGCCTCCAGGTCATGATCAGCGCCGGAACGCCGGAGAAAATGCGAGAACTGCAGCAAAAGGGCGTCTACCTGAATACGATTTGCTTTGACGCCCAGTTTATCACCCAGCAGTTTGCCGCTCTTATCGGGGCGTTTAAAATGGAAAGGGGTGATTCCTGATGGGCATGACCATCGCGGAGAAGATCATGGCGGCGCATGGCGGCGGCGACAAGCTCACTGCAGGAGAAATCATCATGCCTGCTGTCGACATGGTGTATAGCAATGAGCTGAACACCTCGCTAGCCATTTACGGCAAAGAAGACATCCTGCAAGCCGGCGTATTTGACCGCGCGCGGGTAGCGATCATTCCCGATCACTTCACGCCGAACAAAGACGTCGCTTCGGCCGACCTTTGTAAATTTGTCCGGGACTTTGCCAGGCAGCAGGGTATCGAGTATTATTTCGAAGTGGGCCGGCTGGGGATCGAGCATATCATTCTGCACGAAAAAGGATTGGTCAATCCCGGGGAGATCGTCGTCGGCGCGGATTCCCATTCCTGCACCTACGGCGCCCTGGGCGCCCTCGCCATCGGCGTGGGGAGCAGTGATTTCCTGTACGCGATGATGGCGGGAAAGATATGGCTGAAAGTGCCGGAAACCATCCGCGTGGAGCTGATCGGCGCCTTATCCCCCTACGTAACAGGCAAAGACCTGATTTTGGAGCTGCTCGGACAAATCGGCCCGGACGGCGCCAATTATCGCATCCTGGAATTCTGCGGCGAAGGCTTGCAGAGCATGACCATGGCGGATCGCTTTACCGTATGCAACATGGCTGTGGAAGCGGGCGCCAAAACCGCGATCTTTCCCCCGGACGAGATTACGGAAGCTTACATAAAGCCAAGGGCGCTGCGGCCTTACCGCTTGTATGCCTCCGATCCGGACGCCGCGTACTGCCAAAGGCTGCTCATTGATCTTTCTGCTCTGACGCCGCGTTTGGCCTGCCCTCACAATCCGAGCAACGTAAAGCCCGCCGCGGAAGTAGCAAAACAAAAGCTTCCCGTCGATCAGGTCTTTATCGGTTCCTGCACCAACGGACGGATCGAGGATTTGCGCATCGCCGCCGGCATTCTCCAAGGCAGAAAAATCGCCCCCGGCCTCCGGCTGGTGATCATCCCGGGGAGCCGGGACGTCTATGCCGCCGCCCTTGAGGAAGGCCTGATCCAAACCTTCATCGAAGCGGAAGCCGTCGTCGGTCCGCCTTGCTGCGGTCCCTGTATCGGCGGGCACATGGGCATTCTGGCAGCGGGGGAACGCTGTGTCGCCACCTCCAACCGCAACTTCAAAGGGCGCATGGGGAGCATGGATAGCGAGGTCTATCTTGCCGGCGTCCCGGTTGCCGCCGCGTCGGCTATCCAAGGCTATATCGCCATCCCGGAGGAGGTGCTCCATCATGCTTGAGGATACATTCCGCTTTCGCGGCAGGGCCTTTCTGTTCGGCGACAATATCGATACGGACGCCATCATCAACGTCAATTATCTCAACGTCGCCGATCCGGAACTCCTCGCGCCCCATTGTCTGGAGGAACTGTTCCCCGGTCTGTCCGCAAGGGCCCGTAAGGGAGATATTCTGGTCGCCGGCGATAATTTCGGCTGCGGTTCTTCCCGGGAACAAGCGCCCCTTGCCATCATGGGCTGCGGTTTTTCTTGTGTGGTCGCCAAATCTTTTTCCCGTTTATTTTATCGAAACGCCATCAATCTTGGACTGCCCGCGATCACCGCGGACGCCGAGGCCATTGCCGCTGAAGGCGAGGAAATCGCCGTGGATTGCCTCTCCGGCGTCATACGCTTTCCCCGGGCAGACAAAGAAATATCCGGCGCGCCCCTTCCTCCCTTTATGCTGGAAATACTCCGTTTAGGCGGCTTGGCGGGTTTTCTGAAGGAACAATTGAAAGCAGAAGGACGTCTTTAGTAGTGATTCTTTTTCGAAAAACGAGTATAGGAATCCCGCAAAGAGCTTAATAACAACAGGATACAGGTAACACGAGGAGGGTTGGGAATGAAGGATTATTTAAACTACAACAACGCGCTTTGTATCGTCACGGGAGCGGCGTCAGGCATCGGGAAAGCGACGGCGGAGATCCTAGTCGACCTGGGCGCCGCCGTGTATACCCTGGATGTGCAAAGCTGCGACGTCCCCGGGATCCGGCAGCATATCCCCGTAGACCTGGCGTCGAAAGCCTCCATCGATCAGGCTTTCGCGGGCTTGCCGGACAAGATCGACAAGTTCTTTGGCGTCGCGGGCGTTTTCGGCTTCGGGCTGGATCTGGTCACAGCCTTCACCATCAATTTCATCGCCAACAAATATATGACGGAGCAATATGTCATCCCCCGGCTGACCGAAGGCGAATACGGCGCTATCGCCTATCTCTCGTCTGTAGGCGGATGCAGATGGGCTTATCACATAGACGAATACAAAGATCTTGTGGAAGCGGTCACCTGGGATGAGATGATTGCCGCTATCCGGGCAAAACCCGTCGAAGGCAAACCTGGATCCGCAGCGTATGAACTCTCCAAGCGCTGTATCAACTATTATATGAAGACCCGGGCGCCGGAACTGGCGTCCAAGGGAAACCGCATGAACACGGTGGCGCCCCATTACACGGAAACGCCGATGCTGGAGAGCATCATTGCCAACGCCTCTTCCAGCGGCAGGCGCTTCGCCTTTGACTCCAAAGGCGCTTTCGAACGTCTGGGCAAGCCGGAGGACGCGGCGAAAGCCATTGTGTTCCTCAACAGCGATATGGCGACCTATATCTCCGGTCATATATTATATGAAGAGGGCGGTATGCAAGCCATGATCGAAACCGGAAAAATGAACGTCGTCATGGATCACCATACCTGGGCCGAGCGCTCATAATCGGTTCATGCGAGGAGGGTTTCATATGAAAAGCATTCAAGAATTCGCCTATCCGGGCAAGCCCGTTTTTGGGGTTTGGCTGACCATTGCCGACGCCGGCATTGTCGAAATGGCCAAGTGGGCAGGTTTTGATTTCGTTCGCGTGGATAACGAGTATATCCCCTTTGACTTCGGGAAGATGAGTGAAATTATCCGCACAGCCAACCACTTTGCCATACCCGTATTGGTCCGGATCTCCCGGATGGAGGACATCACTTCGCTCATCGCTTTTGGCGTGGACGGCGTCATCGTTCCCAACTGCGACACGGTCAGCCGTGTGAAAGAAGCCATCGAACTGGTCAAGTATTATCCGGTCGGCGGCAGGGGCGTAAACCCGGGCAGCCGCGCCGTCCGTATCTCCGGTATGGAAGCGCCGGAATACATCAAGCAAGCCAACGACTATGTTTCCCTGAGCATCCAGATCGAAAACGCCAATGTCGCCGGCTATATCGACGATATCCTCTCCCTGGAGGGCATCGACCTGGTGTCTTCCGGCAGGGGCGACATTTCCCAGTCCTTGGGCGTGCCGGGCGAGACAAAGCACCCCAAAGTCATCGAGATGGAAGACCTGGTCATCCGCAAGACGCTGCAGCATGGCAAAATCCCTTCCATTCTGGCGCTGAGCAAAGAAGATCTCTCCGACTTGATCAAAAAAGGCGTCAATGTATTTACCATAGCCAGCGACGATACCCTGCTAATCAACGCGATGAAGAATCATGTGAATGATTTTCGGCAGGTATAATATGCTATACTAGAAAATATGATGAATTTCGGAGGAGGTTGGGAAATGGCTCAGGAATATGGGCAATGGCCTGAATCCTGCTGGACCTCGGCGGATATAGACTGGCGCGCCGCAAAGAAAATCACAGCCGGTATCGATATCGGAACCGCCAGTTCGCAGGCGGCTATCCTCTGCGACGGCGCCCTGTTTGGCTATGCAAACCTTCGTACAGGGGCGAATTATCGGCAGGCTGCCGATAAGGCCATACAGATGGCGCTGGGAAACAGCGGAATGGCTGTGCAAGACATCGGCGCGATCATGCAAACAGGCTGGGGCGGCAATCACGTCGCCTGCGCCACCGGAGAGACGGACGAGCTCACTTGTCACGCCAAAGGCGCGCGTTTTCTCTTCGGGCCTTCATTGCATACGGTCGTTGACCTGGGCGCGCAGACCACGAAAGCGATCCTGCTGTACGATTGGGACCGGGTGCGGGACTTTATGATCAACGACAAATGCGCTACGGGCATGGGACGAAATGTGGAATTCCTCTGCGACCTGCTGCAGATCCCCATCGAAGAGATCGGGGAAAAGTCCCTTGAGGTCCCGGAAGATCCGGAACCGGTCAGCACAACCTGCTATACCTTTGCCGACACGGAGACCCTGGGCCTGTTCGGACGACCGGAGTACCGGTCGGAGGCCTTGACGGAAGCGGAAATCTACGCTTCTCATCTGTTCGCCATCGCCTGGCGTATCCTCGGCTTGATCGGCAGGCTTCAGGCGCCGGAAGTGGGCGATATCCGGATTACCGGGGACCTGGGCTTCACCGGCGGCCTGGCGAAAAATCCAGGCGTCACCAAGCGGATCGAACGGGAGCTTGGCGTGACAGCCCTCACCGCTGCCTATGATCCCATGCTGGCCGGCGCCATCGGTGCGGCGCTGCTGGCAGGCGAAGGAGGGGAATCTCATGGACTATAAAGCGCTTATCGCCAATCGCCGTTCATACGCCATGGACTGGAAAGCCCGCACAGGCGGAAAAGTATTGGGCTACTTCGATCCCTATTTCCCGGAAGAACTGGCTTACGCGGCAGGGATGCTGCCTGTACGGATGATGGCCGAGCGGGAGCCGGATACGCTCTCCGCCAAATGGATCTATTCCTCCTGCTATCCCGTCAAAGCCTTCACGAATCAGTTCCTGCTCGGCAGGTTCGACTATATGGACGCCCTGGTCCACGTAGAAGGGTGCAACTGGATGTATAACGCTTTCGAAGTCGCCATGAATCATGACCCGGCGCTGCTTACCCATTTTCTCTTTGTACCGGAGCATACCGACGCGCCTACTTCCAGGGATGTACTCCGTTCGGAGCTAAACGTGTTCAAGGGCAAGCTGGAAGAATGGACCGGGAAAGCCGTTTCCGTCGAAGCGCTGGATTATGCGATTGAGGTATATAATACCAACCGCAAGCTGCTGCGGAAACTGTACGAGCTTCGCCGCTTCTACCATACGCCGATCCTGGGTTCCGAGGCCATGGGCGTGATGCTCGCCAACCAGTTGATGGACAAGGCGGAGATGAACCTTCTCCTGGCGGACTATATCCGTGAGCTGGAAGCCCGCGAACCTGCAGGGGACAGGGTCAGGTTGATGCTGCTGGGCAGCGAGACTTGGAGTACCGATTTGGAAGAAATGGTAGAATCCCTTGGCGCCAATATCGTGATAGACGACCTGGATAACGGCGCTTCCTACTGCTGGAACGAAATTATCCCCCTGGAAGACCGTCTCATGGCGATCGCTCTCCGCTATCTCGGCCGGCCCCACAGCGCCCTGCGGGATAACAACTGGCGCAGGCGCCCCCAGCGGATTTTTGAGCTGTCCGAGGATTTCATGATCGATGGCGTCCTCATCGCCAAGCAGATTTACTGCCACCCCCACGGGCTGGATAATTACGCCATCTGGAAACTGCTGCGGGAACGGGGCATCCCCTTCCATTATTTCGAGCGGGACCTCAGCTTACCCGCGGAAGAAACAAAGCTGCGTCTGAAAGCATTCTTGCATACAATCAAACCGGGCCTGACCCGTCTCATGGGCTGGCATCAACCGCTCAATCTGGAGGTATGAACCATGGCAAATAAAGGACAACTCTGGGAGACCAGGCCCCTCGAGTTCTGGGCGCGAGCCAAGGAACTCAGGGCAGGCTGGCAGCAATCCATAGAAAGCAAGGAGCAGGTGGTCGGGCAGGGTAACATCCTTGCCATCGCCGATTGGTCCAGGGCTTTCCCCGACGTCACGCTGGTCGAGGACAACCCCGCCGGCTCCATGATCGCCAGCCAAAGCTCGCCCTTTGCGCGAAAATGCCGCCTGGCCAGCGAGATCCGCGGCTGGGGCCGCGAAATCTGCGGCTACCAGAATACCTGCTGGGGCTCGCAGTTTCTCGGTTACCAGGTAGACGGCAGCCCCTTTCCGGAACGCAGGTTTGTGGTTCCCCTTCCCTGCCTCTGCGACCAGCACACCAAGCGGGGCCAGCAGGTGCGCGACTATGAACCCGTCCCCCAGTGGATGATGGATCAGTGCGTCTATCTCGGCCCCCGGGACGAAGCGCGGGAAGAGGCGATGATCGAGCACCGGGCCTTCAGCATGCTCCGGCAGATCAACGACATCGAGCGCCTTTTCGGCCAGCAGTTTGACGATGAAAAGTTTCACGACCTGCTCACCGCCTATTCGCTGGTGGACCAATACTCCAGGGATATCTCCGTATTTATGGCGAACACCAAACCGACGCCATTATCCATCAAGGATTATTATTCGGTTTATACCCTGGGCAGTCTGACCAAGATCGATCCCGATGATGCTGTTAATTTCTGGAAACTCGTTCGAGACGAAGTCGCCTGGCGCGCGGAAAATCAAATCGCCGCAGTGGGTAATGAACGCTTTCGCTGGATAGAGGCCCATCCTCCTTCCTGGCATTTCCTGAAGTATTATCGCTATATGGAACAGTATGGCGCCGTCTGTCTGGGCTCCCAGTACGCCCACCGGGTGACTGCCGGCTGTCTGGAGCGCAAGCCGGACGGTACGCTGGACCGCCGGAATATGCTTTACTACCCCAAAGATACACCCCTTGTCACCAGAGAGGACGGCGTACGGATATGCCTCACCCCCGACGTCCGCTATCCCCATCATCACAAGATGGACGAATTCATCCGCCACCATGCCCTGGTTGAATTTGCCGATATCTTCCAGGCGGACGGCGCGCTGCTTGCCGGATGGCGCTGCGGCGTGGGCTGCACCCTCACGCGGAAAGAGCAGGCGATGCGCTTGCGCAAAGCCGGTTATAGCGTGATGTTCTATGAAGGGAGCCAGCCGGGCGATCGCACGGACCTGGACGAGAAGCGCTTCCTGGAGCAACTGGACACCTGGATGGAAACCCAGGGCCTGGAGAAATACGCGGAATGACGAGGTGAGAGAAATGCTTACGGCAGGAATCGACATTGGCGTAGAAAATGTGAAAGCCGTCATTTTGAAAGACGGCGCAATCGTCGGCAGAGGGAAGGGCCGCTCCGGCGGCGTTGGCCGAAACGCGGCGGCGGAAGCCGCTTTGGCCGGCGCCCTTCAGGAAGCCGGCGCGGCTTCGGCGGATCTCAGTGGAACCGTCGCCACCGGCAAGGGCAAGTATGACCTCCTTTTTGCGGATAAGCAGGTGACGGAAGCGACGGCGGCAGCCAGGGCGGCAAAACACCTGTATCCTGATGCAACCTGTGTGATGAGCCTGGGCGCCGATGAGACGCTGGTCCTGACCTTCAACGCAAAGGACAAGATCGGGCAGGCGGTACTCAACGAAAAATGCGCGGCCGGCTTGGGCAGCTTCCTGCGCAAAATGGCTATGCTGCTGGAGCTGACGCCGGATGAAATGAGCGCCCTCCCACCTGTCGCCCCCGGCGGCGCCACGGTAAACGACGGCTGCGTTGTATTCGCGGAGCTGGACGCCCTGAGCCTGCTGAATCAGAGTGTGTCGTCCCGGGAAATCGCCTCCGCACTCACCGACGCCGCTGCCATACGGGCTTGCACCGTACTCAACGATATCACCATTCCCATGCTGGACTGTGTCGTCCTCCTTGGCGGCTTGACGCGGAACCATGCCTTTGTACAGGCGCTGCAAACCCGCTCCGGCGTTGATTTCACCATCCCCAGCGAAGCCGAATATGCGGGCGCCCTGGGCGCGGCGCTGGTCGCTTCAGACCACTAAGACCACGAATATGATACGAAAACACCTTTTGCTTTTGCGTTAATCCGTACTACAATTATTTACCAATATGATTCTGAACAAGAGGGTAAAGGACATGGCCCGGAAAGCCGTTACGGTTTTTCTGACTCTATTTCTATCCATTATGGTTGCCTTGCAGCACTACGTTGCGTCCCCGGTTTTCGCCGAATCCGCTTCCTCCCAGCCGGATGATTCCGCTGCGGATAACGCTTCGGCAGCCGAAGCACCCATAGGGGGAACGCCCAGGATGAGCAAGGTAATCGGCGTGTGGGACGAAGAAGCGGGCGCATATAGCCAAGAATGGTATCCGCCGTATGACAAGGCTGACTTGTTACTCTTCTCCACCCATGCCGATGATGAGCACTTGTTTTTTGCGGGGCTTTTGCCTTACTGCGTCGCCAACGGCATCCGGGCGCAAGTCGCCTATATGACCCACCACGACGACAATCCCGTCCGGAACGGGGAAAGGCTGGACGGGTTGTGGGCGGTAGGCGTCCACAACGAGCCTGTGATCGCGCCCTTTCCGGATCTGTATGCGGAGTCCCTGGCGGAAGCAAAGCGGCTTTATACCAGGCAGGGCTATACCGAGGAGGACATTGTCGGCTACTGTGTTGAGCAGATCCGGCGCTTCAAGCCTCAAGTCGTGGTCGGTCACGATGTGAAGGGCGAGTATGGGCACGGAGTGCACAGTTTAAGCGCGGATAGCCTGATGCAGGCTGTAGCGCTGGCGGGGGATCCGGCTTTCTATACGACTTCCTATGAGGCTTATGGAATTTGGGATACGCCCAAGACCTATCTGAACCAATGGGGGGAGAAAGGGAGCGTACTGCCCATCGACGAACCTTTGGCTTATTTCGACGGAAAAACAGCCTTTCAAGTTTCCCAGGATGGCTATGCCTGTCACCAATCCCAGCAATGGACAAGCTTTACGAAATGGCTGATGGGAACGGCGGCAGAGCCGGTGACCAGCTCGGCGCAAATCAAAACAAACAGGCCTGGCTTGTTTGGCCTCTACCGCTCGCTGGTGGGCGAAGACCCGGCAGAAGCAGAGGCAGAGGTAGAGGTAGAGGTAGAAACAGAGGCAGAAACAAAAACTGGAGTGGCTCCTGTTTTTGCCCATATCACGCTGATCAAGGATGTACTTGCAGCGGAAGCACTAGCTGAAGCGCAAGCGCAAGCACAAGCGGAAGCCCAAGCAGCAGCGGAAGCCGAAGCGCAAGCAGTAGCAGCAGCGGAAGCCGAAGCCCAGGCCGCAGCCGAAACCGCAACCGCGCCGGATGCGGAAGCCGGCGATCCGAATTCCGGCAACCCGGTTAGCGAAAGAATCCCGCCATCGACCTTTGTTTATGCGGCGATCGTGATGCTCCCGGTAATCATCGCCTATCAAGTATATAAGAGGCTCCCCAAATGACGCAGATTGACCGGATTTCCATTTTACTTCCCTCCTACAATCCGTCGGATCAACTCCTGGAGGTCCTTCGGCAAGTGATCGGACAGGGTTTCCGCGACCTCATCCTCGTGGACGACGGTTCAGCGGACAGGCGCCTCTTTGATGAAGCGGCGGGCATAGAAGGCTGCACGATATGCAGGCATGAGCAGAACCAAGGGAAAGGCGCGGCGCTGAAGACCGGCATGGCGTATTTTCTGGAGAACCGGCCCGAAGGGATCGGCCTAATCACCATCGACGACGATGGCCAGCATCTGCCCGAAGATATACGAAAATGCGCCGAAGTCATGGCGGAAAGCCAGTCTATTGTCTTAGGCGTACGGGATTTCAGCGGAGAAAACGTCCCAGTGAAAAGCCGCATAGGAAACCGTGTGATCTGCGCCGCCTTTCGATTGGGCATAGGCTTACGCCTGTCGGATACCCAGACGGGACTGAGAGCGATTCCCGCGAAGTATATCCCCTCGATGCTGGCTGTAGAGGGCAGCCGCTTTGAATACGAGACAAATATGCTGTTTGCGGTAAAACGGGAAGGCATGGCTATACGGGAAGTCCCTATCCACACAGTGTATCTAAGCGGCAACCAGGGCACGCATTTCAGGGCAATTCAGGATTCCCTGATCATCCTGCTTCAATTTGTGAAGTATGCTCTCGGTTCCTTGTTGTCAAGCGGCGTCGATTTACTTATGTTTTATCTGTTTACGCGCTGGGCGCCCTTTCCCGTCAGCACCCGGAGTACCGTCTGGATCAGCACGCTGACCGCCCGCGGGATCTCCTCCGTTTTCAATTTTCTGTATAACAAGAACTATGTCTTTGCGTACAAAGGGAGCGACACGGGAAGGCGCGTACTGCGTTATTGCTCGCTCTGTCTCGCGGTGGTAGCTTTATCAGGCGCTTTCGTAGCCCTGGCATCCCGCTTTATCGCTACTCCCCTGGTTTTAACGATAGTCAAGATGGCGGTCGACGGAACTTTGTTCCTGTTGAATTACACTATACAACGAAGATGGGTGTATAAACCATGAAAGGACGTATCCTCACCAACATTCTATCGGCGCTCTTCCTGATCCTGTTCGCGCTCGGCGGACTGCTTTTCGTCTCCCTGCGCGGCCCCAGCGCAACGATGCGGAACCGGCTTACGCTGACCTTGCTGGAAACCAGCGCGCTCAAAATAGTTCCAGGCTTATTTTTATCCGCCGAACTCGTCGACAGCATCCTCTCCGATAACGCGGTCATCGAGCCTAGCGGGATCTCGGATGCTTCCCTGGTCACGACTTTCCTGCCGATCACAAGCGATAACGACGGCCAGGCAACTGTAGCAGAGGCGGTGAATCCTGACGAATGGGCCGATTATCCCGAGGGCATTCGCATCGAATACATCAAAGGAGATTTATACCGGGGTTATGTCATGCTGATTCGCGACCCGTCGCGGGTATACACCGCGACCTCATCTGATTTTAAGAGCGGGCAGCCCGGCTTGAAGATCCCGGATGCGATCAAGAAAGAGGGCGCCATCGCGGCGATCAACGGCGGCGCGTTCCCGGACGTCAACGGCGTCGGCTTGGGCGACGTGCCGCTGGGACTGGTTTTCTCCAAGGGGGAACTGCTGTGGGGGAGCAGAGGTACGACTTACTCCTCCGTCATCGGCTTTGATGAAAATCATGTTCTCCTTGTCGGCAGTATGTCCCCTGAAACGGCCCGCGATTTACATATACGGGACGCCTTATGCTTTGGTCCTTCGCTGGTCGTTAACGGAGAAGCTGTGGAAATCAAGGGGCTGACCGGCGGTCTCAATCCGCGCAGCGCCATCGGCCAGCGGGCGGACGGCACGGTGATACTTCTTTGTATAGACGGACGTATGCCCAGCAGCCTCGGGGCTTCCTTTGCCGACTTAATCCAAATTATGCTGGAATTTGGCGCGGTTAACGCGTCCAATCTGGACGGGGGCTCGTCTTCCCATTTATACTACAAGGGCGAAGCGCTCAACGTCAGCTCCTCCCTTTACGGTCCGCGGCGGCTGCCTACCTTTTTTATGGTGAAAGATTTAGAAGACGGGGGCGGCGCGACATGAGGCAGAAGCGATACCAGCGCAGCACGATGAGCAGATATCTGACGGTGATGGCCGTTTTGACTGTCTGTATCCTTTGTGGCTTGACCGGGTTTTGGCTTTATCTGGATCACTATGAAAAATCCTTATCCTACCATACGGCGGAGCGGATTTTTGACGCCTACTTTGCGGAGCCTGACTACGACGCGCTCTATGCTTTGGAAAAGAAAGCCCTCTTCGGAACGGAATCGTCGGAGAGCTACAAAAACTATGTGCGCGGCAACGCTACAGGCAAACGCAGCTGTAGAAACGTGCCATCCGGCGAAGCCAGGGTTGAAAAATATGCCGTCTATGCCGATGGCGCCCGCTTTGCAGAATTTGAGCTGGTACGCGGCGCAGGCGGTCAATGGGGCTTGTCGGGCATGAGCGCCGTTTTGGATAGGGCGGAAGAAACAAAAATCATTGTTCCGGCGGGAAGCCGCCTGTATGTCAACGGTTTTCGCGTGGGAGAGGAATATCATAGCGGCGGCGGCATTCCGGGCGACGACGGCATTCCGGGCGATTGCGTCGGTCCCCAGGATGTGTATCGGTTGAACGGCGTATTGGTAACGCCTGCGATAGAGGCACGGGATGACGGCGGCAATTCAGCTTCTCTGGTTTACGACAGGGAAGCCGGTTGTTTTATGCTTGCCTTAACCGAGATCCACGCCGATATTCTGGAGGGCGGCGCCCTGTATATCAACGATATCGCCGTCAGCGAGGAACAGTTGGTGGAAAGGGCTATCCAAACAGAAGCCGCCGCAAGGCTGAATACCCGATACCAAAGATATCGCGTCGCCGGCCGCATCGGCGGAATCCTGCCCCGGGTCGTCGATCGCTGGGGGCGAAAAGGCGAGATGGAGGCGACCGACGATAACACGTATATCCAGAAAATCCTCTATGACGCCGAGCTTGAACAAAACTACAGCGCTTTGGCAAAGGACGCCGCCACAACCTATTCGAAATATATGACCTATGATTCCAGCATGACGGAAATCAGGCGCTATTTTGCTCCGGGAACCGCAATCTATGAAGCGATACGAACCTCGGAGGTGATTTGGTATACCAACCATATCGGCTATCGCTTCGAGAATGTCGTCGCTTCCGAGTTTTTCCCCCGTGAAGAAGGCGCCTTTTCATGCCGGGTCACGCTGGATCACTACGTGCAGCGTACGGCTGCGGATCTCCGGCACTTCCCCCTCGATATCACGCTGTTTTTCACGGAAAGCGACGGCAAATACCTGGTCACGGACATGCTCCACAATCCCGTCCGCTAAAACGTGCAACGCCCTACAGCACAAAACAAATCGGCAGTTGGTCACTGCCGATTTGCATTTCCTACTAAATCCTCTTGCTTGGGAGCTGTCGCTTCGACCGGGTTGCCGCCAACAGCCCATATTTGTATTAGCCGGCGGCGGCGAGGGCGCAGCCGATGGCGCCGCCGTATACGGCGTCTTCCGGGATGAGGAAGTTCAGGCCGGAGCGCGCCTTCAGTCCCTCGACTACCGCCTTGTTGCGGGATACGCCGCCCAGCAGGACGGTTGTATCCTTTGCGGGCATCTCCTTTTCCCGCAGGATGGAATTGAGCCTGACGACCACCGATTGGATCACAGCGCCCATGACCTGCTCCTTCGGCGTACCTTGGTTGAGTTCCTCAAAGGAATCCAGCTCCGCAAATACCGGGCAGCCGTCGTTCACGATGGTTCCCTGTGCCGCATCCGCTTTAAATTGGCTTATTTCGTCAAGGGTATAACCCAGCCTGTGGGAGATGACGTCCAGGGCAAGGCCGAGACCGGCCATGCATTTTTGATTGAGGACCGTTTCTTTTATCTTGTCTCCATCCAGGGAAACCACATGGGTCTTATCCGCGCCGATATCCACCACATCGGTGGCACCTTGGAAGAAGAATCGCGCCGCCTTCGCTTCGGCGATGGCGTCCGTAATGTAGTCGGCGGCGAACTTGACGCTGAATTTGCCTATCCCTGTGGCGGCAACTTTCTCAATTTCGCTCTCCTGCAAACCAGCCGCGTCCAGCGCCTCTTTATACAGTTTATTGATATTCTCTTCGCGCCCGATGCAGCCGGCTTCGCCTGCGGCCTTCGCCACGACTTGGCCGTCGCGCATAACGGCGACTTTGATCATGTCAAATCCTACATCTATTCCTGCTGTTTTCATAACCGTCCCCCCCATCAACTGATCTTTTGCAGGCCCTGGCACTCCATCCACTCGTCGATCTGATCCAGGAAACGCTTCTCGTCCAGATCCGTGCGATCGCCCGGCTGAGAGCCTTCATAATGGAGAACCCTGACGCCCATCTTGCTGAGCCGGAGGCCCTGCTCTTTCCTTGTCAGCGTACAGCCGACGCCGCCTCGCCACAAGGCCAGAATCGCGCCCTGCACGCCAAAGCCCTCCGCGAAATCGGTTATCTCATTTTTCCGGAAATACTCGTCGTCCTTGAAACGGTGTCCCCGCGCTTCCGTAAGTACATACCGAACCGCATCCTCGCGGGTCTTCACGTTTTCCACGTCTTTCTCCGGCTTGCGGATTACCCGGCGCTCAAACTCCTTCGTCTCCTTGTTCCAGGAGACGGAGCCCGCCATCATCTGGCTGTACTGGGAGCCGATGCATACGGCGCCATAGTGTTCCAGATAGCGCATATACTTGAGAAAATGCCAGGGAGAGGGATGGGCTTCCATATAGCGGTAACGCTCGTTGCCCACCGCCGCGATCTGGTGATCCGCACGCCATTGTATCTCGTCGATCAAGGCTTGCCAGAAGTCGCCCAGAATCTCGGGCGGAAGCCTAGTCAACCCGCCCAGCGTATAGAAAGAATACAGGTCTTTCTGGCTCAGCGGGGAAGGGGTCTTGGTCATCAGATTCATGATCCGGATGCCGTGATCGCTGCGCTCCCGCTCGGTTTTGATATCGTTGATGAAGCTTGCATCGTCAAACTCCGTATCAAAGATACGCTCAATGTCGGCGATGATCTTCAGCGTACACCAGACCCGCGTTTCGATGAGTTCCTTATCCCGCGCCGGATCGTCTTCTCCCAGATAGATAGGCCAATCGCCGCCCCAGCGGGGAATCGGGGAAAGATCCATGCACTGCTGGCCCCGTTTCGTATGCTGGTCGCAGGGATCGGTAAAAGGCACGCTTAAATCCCGGTAAGGAAATACGCTTCCATCCTGTTGATAGCCAAGAAATTGAGCGCCCCAGCAATTTTGCACATAGCCGCATATCTCGCGGCCCCATCCGCGCACCTCTGAAGCCAGGCGGGATTTCCTGGAGAATTCGTCGCTGGTGCTGGCCATCATCGCCCCCACCGGATTGTCCTCGATAATATTTAAATTGGAGAAATAGTCTCTCCAGCTTACATCCCCTGTATTCCCATGGGCGAGCAGGAGCTTCGTGTCGGCGGCGGAGTCGTCGATGGACTGCTGCCAATAGGCCCGCAGCGCCTTTGCCCTGTCCCAAATCTCAAGGGGCTTGGTTTCCCATAATTGATTTGTACTCACTTTCTAACCTCCATTCCCAGATCCTCAGCAAAATCCTGCCCGTCAACTCCAGCCATTTGCCCTGGTCATGCCCTGCTTCGCGACATGGATCAAGGCTTCGACGCCCAGCCTGGTTTCCTCATAGGGCAGCGTCGTATCCCGTTCAAAGGTATGATAGGGGATCTTTCGCTCCTGCAGAAGCTTCCACACGGCGTACATGTCTGTGCCATGGGGATGGCAATAAATCTGCTTCGCAATGATGGCGGCGTCCACCTGGAAATCCTCGGAAAGCCGGAATATCTGCTCGGGCCTGCGGCGCCATACATTATCCTTCAGCGCGGAATGGGGCTTACCCAGGTACCGCAGCCCGATCGCCATCAGCCTGTCTTTCAAGGGGACGACTTCATTCCAGACATAGCCGCTGCCGTTATCCAGATCGTCGATCACCACATTGCCGCCCACTCCCTCGATGAGCTTCTCCAGCTCCGCGTCGTAGGTTTCGCTTCCGATCAGGATAAAACGCACCCGATCCTCTCCCGGCGCCCTGTCTTCCAGCTCGGGGATCAGCTCTTCCAGCATCTTGTTTGCTTCAGCTTTATCCATCACCTGGTTGGCCAGCATGATTTCCATGGCTTCGGAGCCAAGAATAACGGGATTGTTGAATCTGCGCAACTCATACAAACGCCGGAGAAGGCGCCTGTTGGTGTTATAGATTTCGATCGCGTTGTCCAGCTCGGCGTCCGTGACCGTCTTACCCGTCCATTCTTCGAATTTCTTCTGGATAACCGACAGTTCGGAACGCAGGACGTCCTTGGACCGGTTACCGTCCGGATAGTCCGGCGTAAACAGATAGTGGCTCCAGAGATTCGGAAACACCTGCATCGTCACGTCGAAGGCATTATACCACCACTGACAACTTTCCAGGCACACCAGACCGTCGATATAATCATAATGTCCAAGATTGAATTGATTGAACATATCCCGGGTGACGTAGCAGTTGCCGTACATCAGGCGATCTGTCGTATCGTCCGGGAAGTGTTTCGCGAGGATCCTGACGGGCAGAATACCCGCCGCGTAGGCGACCTCTTCCGGGAAATAGGTACAATAGTAGCCAAGGACCTTTCCGCCGCTGCGTTTCTTCCAGTCTCTGGCGTAATCATGCCGATTTTCGAATATACTCGAAAACTTGTTCATGTAGGCTTCCCTCCTTCAGTTAATTCACTCGGATGAACTGCCGTCCCGCTTATTGTAGCAGCGCCGCGCCGATGGCGCCGGCCAGCATGGGATCATATTTCGGCGTCGCCGCCGTAATATCGAGTTCCCTTTCTATCCGCTTTGTGATTCCGGGGTTTTTCGCGAGACCGCCCGTAAATCCGACTTTTTCCTCAAGCTTGATATCGCCGATATCCAGCGGCGCTATCTTTCCAATCGTGCTGAGGGCCCTCCAGGCGATCGTAAAAAGGTAGGAAGCCAGGATCTCGTTATCATTAAAGTCTTTTTCCCTGTAGCCGGGACGCAGCAGCCCCACGGCTTCGGGATTGGCGAAATTGTAGCAGGTGGTGCTGGAAGGTTCCGGATCCTTCTCCACGTCGAGGGATTTACTCCCTATCTCCGTAATCGGCACATGAAAGACATTGCACATGACTTCTATGCTGCGACCGAAGCCGGCGGCGCATTTATCACTGAGCTTAAAGTCAGCGACCCTGTCCCAGCTGTACAGGCGTATCGTTTTGACGGTCTGGCCGCCCAGGTCGACGACTGTCTTGACCTCCTTACCAAATAGATAGCGGGCGCCTTTTCCGTGACATTGTATATCGTCCAGCCTTTGCGCGGCGCCTTCCACATTCTTTCTGCCGAAGCCTGTCGCGGCGATCTGGTGTATATCCCCCGCCTTCATGCCGGAAGCGCCAAGCGCTTGCTCCAGCGCGGCTTTCGCCGCATATCCGAAATCGATCCCGCTGCGGATGTTCGACCAGGCAAACAACTCGCCGTCGCAGAGTACAGCCGCCTGGGTACTGGTCGTTCCCACATCGACGCCCGCGCTGATCTTTTTCGCCTTTCTCCAGTCGATCCCGCCGGACTGCCAGTTCGACTCCGGCCAAAGCCCATATTCATATTTCATACCATCAGTCCCTCCATGATTTGTCTTTACTTGTCCGCCAGGTCCTTATTGCAGTTGATTAATACTTTCGGATACTGGCCTGTCATATGGCAATCGAATGCCTCCGCCGCATCGTCGAGGAAGAAGGATTTCTGTGTAAAAGGCTCTAAATCCATATAGGGGAAAATCTGCACGGTCCTGGGGAAACTGTAGGGGGCTACGCGGGTACAGGTGAAGGTAAGCTCCCTTTGATGGAATACATCGAAATTGTTGATCGGCATTTCATACGTATTGTCAAACATCGAGATGTACATGAGCGTCGCCGCATTCGCTGCGATCTGAATGGGGATCTTCGCGGCAGGTATGAAGCCGGAAGCTTCCACAACACAGTCAAAACCTCTGCCTTCCGAAATCTTTTCGCATTCCGCAACGACGTCCTGGGTATTGGGGTCGATGACGAAATCCGCGCCAAAGCGCTTGCCGAGTTCCCGCCTGTCCGCAATCGGTTCGATTAGCGTAAGACTCGTGGCTGCGCGCTTTTTCATCATCTGGACAATGAGCAGGCCAATGGGGCCGCCTCCCTGGATAGCGACCCTGTCGCCGATCTTGATGCCGGCTTTGTCTGTCACCCGGACAGAAATGGACACCGGTTCCAGCAGGCAACCTGTACGGAGGGAGACGCTGTCAGGCAGCTTATAGACCTGGTTTTCATGCCACACGACATACTCGGACATGCCCGGGGCGTTGCGCCTTCTCGGCGAACGGCAATACTGCTGCAGACCGGTACGGCAGTAATAGCAGGTTCCGCAGTACTCGATGAAGTTCCCGGCGACCCTGTCGCCGACTTTCAGTCCGGTTACATCGGCGTCAGGCCCCAGTTCGGCGACGACGCCCGACAGTTCGTGGCCCATGCCAAAGGGGGCGGGCCGGCCAAATATGCCTTCGATGCTGTGGGGATCCGAACCGCATATGGAGCAATACGCAACCTTGATCTTTACATCCGCCCTGCCTTTGATCTGAGGTTCCGGAACGTCCAGCACTTCAATTCTGCCTTTCTTTTCCGGGTCTTTTTCTCTGAGGCTGCCAATTTTGGTAGCTTGTACTTGCTTCAAAACAATCCCATCCTTTCTCAGGTATTTCTTTATCATAAAAGTATCACCGCGTTCTGCAAATGTCAATTTATTTACCCCTAATCCCAACATTTACAAGAGCCGTTTTTTATTATATGATTAATGGTGTAGCTATTATTACCTGTTAAAATCATCATCAAGTTGACAATAAGGAAGGGGAAGGTATGCCATGCAATTAGACAAAGTTTGCGCCGTAGTCACAGGCGGGGGATCCGGCATGGGTAGAGCCACGGCGGAGGCCATCGTCAAAGAGGGAGGGAAAGTATGCATCGTTGATTTTGTCAAGGAACGCTGTGAGGAAGTCGCGGCGGGACTGGGAGGCGCCTGTTATTATGAAGTGGCGGACGTAGCCGACCCGGCAAGGGCGGAGGAAATCGTCAAAGGCGCCGTCGCGAAGTTCGGTTATGTCAACGTCGTGGTAAACTGTGCGGGCGTCGGCTCCGCAACCCGTATCCTGCCCAGGGAAGGCGGCGTATTCCCCATTGAGACTTTTAAACGCGTCCTGGACATCAATCTGGTCGGCACGTTTAACTATATCTGCCAAGGCGCCCTCGCCATGAGCGAAGCCCCGCCCAATGAAGACAATGAACGGGGCGTGATTATCAGCACCACGTCCCAGGCTTTCGAGCTCGGTCAGATCGGACAGGCCGCTTACAGCGCTTCCAAAGGCGGCGTAGAAAGCCTGACGATGCCCGTCGCCCGCGAGTTGGCCCGCATCGGCGTGCGGATCAACACCATCGTACCCGGCCTTGTCACGACGAATATGGGCAGCGTGGATATGCTGGGCAAGACGCCTCAGGTGCGTCCGATCCGCCCGGAAGGCGCCGTGGATTCGGCGGCGCAGGATTTTGTGTTCCCGCTTCGTCGCGGGTATCCCGAGGAATTCGCCACCCTGGCGCTGGAGATCATACGAAACGGCCTTCTCAACGGCGCTTCGTTTGCTTTCGACGGCGGCATGCGCTTCAGGGCAAGGTGGTAACAGACGGAAAAGGAAGGTGTATCTATGACAAGCAGCAGAGTTGTGATTACCAGTTATGCAAGGACGCCTTTTGACAGCCAGGGTGGCAAAGAATTTCAGGAACTGACGGTTCCCGAAATGGCCGTAGTGCCGGTAAAAGCCGCGATCGAACGTTCCCGCCTGGGCAGAAGCGACGTGGATGGCCTGGTCATGGGCAATATGAGCGCCAGCGGCCAGGCAAACAACCTGGGGCGCCATGTGGCGCTGAAAGCGGGCCTGGATTATGAGACCGCCCTGGCCTATACCGTACACAGGGTATGCGGCTCCGGTTTCACCGCCGTCTCCAACGGCATGATGGAGATCTGGTCCGGCGAAAGCACCATCATGGTTGCAGCCGGCGCGGAAATGCTGTCCCACAGGGTGATTTCCCTGCCTTTATCCTACGCTTGGACCGGCATACCCAGAGGCGGCATTATGCTGGGCGGACGGGACAGCTCAAGCGGCGGCGACGCCCCTGTCGAGCTCTACGGTGAAATGTACGGACCGGCCTTTACGGTGGAGAAGGCTGCCCGCATTCACAAAGTCGGCCGCGAGGACAGCGACCAATTCGCTTACGAAAGCCAGATGAAGATGAAGAAGGCGCAGGAGACCGGGCGCTTTGATAACGAAATCGTCCCGCTCACCGCGCCGAAGACAGGCAGAAGAGGCGTCGTCGAGATGATCACCTATGATAAGGATTTGCATCCAAAGCCGTATACGGAACTCGAGGTCATCTCCAAACTGCCCACCGCGTTTGAGAAAGACGGCGTCATCACCGCAGCCAATGCTTCCGGCAGCGTCGACGGCGCCGCCGCCTTGGTCATGATGACGGAAGAGGAAGCGAAAAAACGCGACCTCACCCCTGTCGCCTATCTGAACGCTTTTGCCTTTGGGGGCGTCGACCCTACTTTGATGGGGACCGGGCCCGTACCGGCCATCCTGAAGCTGATGAAGAAAACCGGCCTCTCTTTCGACGATATAGACGTGCTGGAAATCAATGAAGCCTTTGCCACACAGGTACTGACCTGTATGAAGATGCTGGGGCAGTACATGGATTCCGCGCTGTATAAACGTCTCAACCCCAACGGCGGTTCCGTCGCCATCGGCCATCCCAACGGCTGCACCGGCGTACGCCTAACGATGTCCTGCGCCGAAGAGTTGAAGCGCACGGGCAAAAAGCTCGGCGTCGTCAGCGCCTGTATCGGAGGCGGCATGGGCGTCGCGATTCTTCTGGAAAACGCACAGTTGTAACAGTATTTACAGGTTATTCAATCTGTTATATGATAATTGGTAGATAAGAATAGTACGATTATGAAAGGAAGGGTGAACCATGCAATTAGACAAAGTATGCGCCGTAGTTACAGGCGGGGGCTCCGGGATGGGGCGCGCTACAGCAGAGGCTATCGTGAAATCTGGAGGCAAAGCCTGCATCGTGGATTTCGTCAAGGATCGCTGCGAGGAAGTCGTGGCGGAACTGGGGAGCGCGTGTTTTTATGAAGTGGCGGACGTAGCCGATCCCGCACGGGCGGAGGAAATCGTCAAAGCCGCCGTAGCTAAATTTGGGTATGTCAATGTGGTTGTAAACTGCGCCGGCGTCGGTTCCGGAACTCGCATTCTGCCCAGGGAAGGCGGCGTTTTCCCCATCGAGACATTTAAGCGCGTCCTGGACATCAATCTGGTCGGGACTTTTAACTATCTCTGCCAGGGCGCTCTTGCCATGAGCGAGGCTCCGCCCAATGAGGACGGGGAGCGGGGCGTGATCATCAACACGACCTCCCAGGCTTATAAACTCGGCCAGATCGGCCAGGCTGCCTACAGCGCATCCAAAGGCGGTGTGGAAGCCTTAACGCTGCCCGTCGCCCGGGAACTGGCGCGTGTGGGCGTTCGGATCAATACCATCGTACCCGGTCTTGTGACAACGAATATGGGCAGCGTGGATATGCTGGGCAAAGCACCCCGGGAGCGCCCGCCCCGTCCGGAAGGCGCCGTGGATTCGGCTGCGCAGGATTTCATCTTCCCGCTCCGCCGCGGCTTCCCCGAAGAATTCGCCTCCCTGGCGCTGGAAATCATACGGAACGGCCTTCTCAACGGCGCATCTTTTGCCTTTGACGGCGCCATGCGTTTCAGGGCGAGATGGTAAACCGTTGGTTATCCTGTAAGTATGCAACAAAAGGATGGTGTATCGATGTCGAAAAATAGAGTTGTGGTAACCAGCTACGCGAGGACGCCGTTTAGCAGCCAGAGCGGCAAAGAATTTCAGGAACTGCCGCTTCCGGAATTTGCCGTTATCCCTGTAAAGGCTGCGGTTGAGCGTTCGCGTCTGGGCAAAAGCGACGTGGACGCCATGGTCATGGGCAATACCTCGACCCACGGGCAGGCTTCCAATCTGGGACGCCACGTAGCCTTGAAAGCGGGCCTGGATTATAAGACCGCGTTGGCTTACACTGTACATAGGGTCTGCGGCTCCGGCTTTACCGCCGTTACGAACAGCATGATGGAGATCTGGACCGGCGAGAGTAATGTGATGATCGCAGCCGGCGCCGAGATGCTGTCGCATTCGCAGGTTTCCTTGCCCCTCTCCTTTGCCTGGACCGGCATTCCCAGAGGCGGCATTCTGCTGGGCGGCCCGGCTTATGACGGCGACGCCTGCGCTCCCAACGAGATTTATGGCAGGATTTACGGTCCGGCTATGACCGTTGAGAAGGCGGCCCGTATCCACGGTGTGAAGCGCGAAGAAGCGGATCAGTTCGCGTATGAAAGCCAGATGAAAATGAAAAAGGCGCAGGAAAGCGGGCGCTTCGAGAACGAAATTGTCCCGATTACCGTGCCGAAGACAGGCAGAAGAGGCGTGGTCGAGATGATCGAGTATGACAAAGACCTGCATCCGAAGCCCTTTACGGAAATCGACGTTATCGCAAAACTTCAGCCTGCTTTCGAGAAGGACGGCATCATCACGGCGGCAAACGCTTCCGGCAATACCGACGGCGCCGCCGCGCTCGTCATGATGACGGAGGAAGAAGCGAAAAAACGCGAGCTCACGCCCGTTACTTATCTGAACGCCTTTGCTTACGGCGGCGTGGACCCCACTGTGATGGGAACAGGCCCTGTACCCGCCATCACGAAACTGCTGAAGAAAACCGGATTGTCCTTTGACGATATCGACGTGTTAGAGATCAACGAAGCTTTCGCGCCACAGGTGCTGACCTGCATGAAAATGCTGGGTCACTATATGGACTCCGCCTTATACAAGCGTCTTAATCCCAACGGCGGCGCCGTCGCCATCGGGCATCCCACCGGATGCACAGGCGTCAGAATCACCTTGTCCATATCGGAAGAGCTGAAACGCACAGGGAAAAAGTATGGCATTGCCAGCGCTTGTATCGGTGGCGGCATGGGCGTCGCGATCCTCGTGGAAAACGCCCAGCTTTAAAACACGCAGATAACGAACAAACAAGAATATTATGAAAATCAGGTGAAGAAGAATGAGTAAAATCGTCACAGCAGCGGAGGCCATATCCAAAATCCCTGACGGCGCTTTCGTAGCCATCGCCGGCGTCGGCGGCAACGGCATCCCTTCGGAATCTGTCGCCGCACTGACTGAGCGTTACGAAACGGAGCAGCATCCCAAAGGTATTTCCGTGATTTGTTCCGGCGGAAACCCTGCGCCAAACCAACTAACCAAAGATGGGCTATTGGGTGGTTATTACAGTGGCCTTCCCAATCTTGATACCGGCTTGATTAAGAGTAATGCTTTCCCCGCTTATGCCCTGACGCAGGGCATCACCGTACAGCTTTACCGGGCGCAGGGAAACGACAGCCCCTTCCTCACGAAAGCCGGGGTCAACACCTTTCTGGATCCCCGTATCGAAGCCAGCGCGTTGAACGATAACGCGGCGGGTAAACCCATTGTGGAGCTTCTCACCATCGGCGGGCAAGAGTATCTGCATTACGATCTGCCGCCCATCACCGTGGCGCTCATACGGGGGACCACTGCCGATACGGACGGGAACCTGACCAACGAAGAGGAACTGATCAAGCATGAGATCCTGTACATGGCCATGGCCGCCCACAACAACGGCGGCATTGTCATCGCCCAGGTCAAACACATCGCGCCTCTCGGTTCCCTCGACGCTGCTTCGGTCAAAGTTCCGGGCATGCTGGTGGACTATGTGATCCCCTGCTCGGACGTGGCGAAATGGCATATGCCGGATATGACGAGAGTCTTTAGCGCCGGACAGACCGGTTATGCCAAGGTCGACGACAGCCTCGTCCCCCTGCACATGTATAAACCGGACGGAGATCGCCTGATTGTCGCCCGCAGGGCAACGGAAGAACTCAGGCCGGGCATGGTCTGTAACGTGGGCATCGGTATGCCCGCCGGCATTGCCCATGTGGTATCCACGGAAGGCGTCTTCAACGATTTCTATCTGAGCAACGAGTTGGGCGCCATAGGCGGCCATATCGGAAACGGCATGTTCTTTGCGACCGCTTTCAACGCCCGCGCCTATATGCATCACCACGAAATGTTCGACTTCATCAATGGCCACGGCCTGGACATCACCTTCCTCTGCGCTGCGGAAGTGGACGAAGACGGTTCCGTCAACGTTACCCGGATCGCCGGGAGGATCCGGGGTTCCGGCGGCTTTGTCAACATCGCCGCCAGCACCCGCAAGGTCGTCTTCCTCAGCTCCTTTACCGTGGGCGGAGACAGCACCGGCGATAACGGCAACTTGAAAATATTGGAGCAAGGTAAGCCGGGCAAATTCCTGAAAAAGGTCGATCAGATCAGCTTTAACGGGAAAGACGCGGAACGCAGGGGGCAGGAGATTATGTACGTCACGGAACGCGCCGTATTTAAACTCATCAACGGTAAAGTAACCCTCATTGAAATTGCCGAAGGCCTGGATCTCCAGAAGGATATCCTGGATTTCATGGAATTCACGCCGGAAATCGCGCCTGACCTGAAGAAAATGTCCAAATTCTGCTTCTCAACCGATCCCATTGGCTTGAAAGAGCAATGGAGTAAACTGGTTTAACTATCAATACGGCTGCGCTTGCTTCAGGCTATGCGCACAGCCACTAAAGAAATGGAGTAAAAGGAATGCCTCTTGTCACTACAACGCAAATGTTTAAAAAAGCCTATGCCGGCGGATACGCCGTCGGCGCCTTCAATGTAAACAATATGGAGATCATCCAGGGCATCACCGAAGCGGCAGCCGAGGAGAAAGCGCCTCTGATCCTCCAGGTATCCGCCGGCGCGCGGAAATACGCCAAGCATGTCTATCTGATGAAGCTGGTCGAAGCCGCTATCGCCGATACCGGACTGGACTTCGCCATACACCTGGATCACGGTGACAGTTTCGAGATCTGCAAATCCTGCATCGACGGCGGCTTTACTTCGGTGATGATCGACGGTTCCAAGCATTCGTTCCGGGACAATATCACCCTGACGAAGCAGGTCGTCGAGTACGCCCATTCGAAAAGCGTCGTCGTCGAGGGCGAGCTGGGGAAGCTGGCAGGCATCGAGGATGACGTCAACGTCTCTGACGCCGACGCCCAGTTCACCAATCCCTCTGAAGTCGAGGAGTTTGTAATTAAGACAGGCGTGGACAGTTTGGCCATCGCCATCGGGACCTCCCATGGAGCGTACAAGTTTAAGCCCGGCCAAAAGCCGCAGCTTCGCTTTGACATCCTGGAGGAGATCACCAGACGCCTGCCCGGGTTCCCTATCGTACTGCACGGCGCCTCTTCCGTGATACCCGAGTTTGTGGAAGCCATCAACAAGTATGGCGGCAGTATGCCTGACGCCATAGGCATCCCGGAAGAAATGCTTCGGCAAGCCGCAAAATCCGCCGTCTGCAAGATCAACATCGACTCCGATCTGCGGCTGGCGATGACGGCTTCGATTCGGCAGTACATGATGGAACATCCGGATCACTTCGACCCGCGCCAATACCTGACGCCGGCTCGTGACGCGATCAAGGCTATGGTCAAGCGTAAGATCAGCAACGTGCTGGGCTGCGCCGGCAAAGCTTAGACGCACATCCCAAAAACTCTGAGACATAAGTCCTGAGAAAAGCCCTGAGAGCGTAGATAGCTCTCAGGGCTTTTTCCGTTACGATGTATCACAGACCCAACTCGTTCTAATCCCCGAGACTTCAGTCGTGGGATAAGAACTCTTAGGGTCTGCATGGACTCATCTAACGTTCAGCACGGGTCTGAATCCTCTGCTGAACGAAGATTCGTTCTATACAGACCCAACTCGTTCATAGATGCGCGGCGCCGGCGCATTCGCCGGGCGACATATCGCTCACGCCTTCTGCTCACTGTGTTCACGCACCTCATCCGGATGCGGGGTATACGGATTCCTGTCGTTTCCTTTTGCCCTCAGTACGGCGCCAACAAAGCCGCGAAACAAGGGATGCGGGCGATTGGGCCGCGACTTGAATTCCGGCTGAAAGGAACAGCCCATAAACCAGGGATGATCCCGCAGCTCCGTAATCTCCACCAGCTTCTCGTCTTCCGACAGCCCGGTTATGACCATGCCGCCGTCGATAAAGGCCTGCCGGTAGTCATTGTTCATCTCCAGCCTGTGTCGATGGCGCTCCCGGATTTCCCTGACGCCATAAGCAGCCTCGGCCAGAGAGCCGCTTTGCAGACGGCAGATGAAACTGCCGATCCGCATGGCGCCGTTTCTCCCAAAGCTGGAAGGGTCGGACGCTTCATCTTTCCTCGCATAGTACACGACCTTATCGCGACAGTCCGGATGCGCCTCCTCCGAACCGGCGTCCATACCCAGTACATCGCGGGCAAACTCGACCAGGGCCAGTTGCATTCCCAAGCCGATACCAAAAAAGGGTATCTTGTTTTCTCTGGCATAGCGAATAGCCAGAATCTTCCCTTCGATAGCCCGCGTACCAAATCCGCTGGGTACCAGTATCCCGTCGTATCCTCCAAGGATCTCATTGGCTTTCTCTATGCTCGTGATATTCCCGGCAAACAATAAGGAGACCGCTACCTCCGTCTCGTAGTATATCCCGGCGTGCCGCAAGGCTTCCAGCACGCTGAGATAGGCGTCCGGCAGTTCGGTATACTTTCCGACAACCGCGATCTTGACTTTATGCTTCGGGTTTTGCGCCCGGCGAACCAGCGCTTCCCATTCCTCCATCCTGGGACGGTCGCAATCCAGGCGGAAATAATCCACAACGATGTCGTCCAGGCCTTGCGAACGGAGCAGAAGCGGGATCTCGTCCAGATTCTCTACGTCAGGGGTCTGAATGACCGCCTCCACATCGATATCGCAATACAACGCAATCTTCGCTTCTATATCCTTTGACAGATGCCTGTCCGAACGGCAGACGATCACATTGGGCTGGATGCCAATGCTGCGCAGCTCTTTGACGCTGTGCTGGGTCGGCTTGGTTTTTGCCTCCAAAGACGCAGCCAGATACGGCACCAGCGTTACGTGAATGTACATCACATTTTCGCTGCCCAGCTCCCGCTTCAATTGCCGGATGCCTTCCAGAATGGGCAGGGATTCGATGTCGCCTACCGTTCCCCCCACTTCCACGATGATGACGTCCGGATAGAGCCTGTCCTCCACCGTGCGAATGGCGCTTTTGACTTCGTTGGTGATATGGGGGATCACCTGGACTGTCCCGCCCCGATATTTGCCTTCCCGTTCATTCCGGATGACTTGGTCGTATATGGAGCCCATAGTCGTGCTGCAACAGCCAGGCAGATTGCAGTCGGTAAAGCGCTCATAGTGCCCCAGGTCAAGATCCGTTTCCATCCCGTCTTCCGTGACGAATACTTCGCCGTGCTGGGTCGGGCTCATGTTGCTGGGATCCACATTAATGTAAGGGTCAAATTTCTGGTTCGCCACCCTGATACCCCGGTTGATCAGCAAACGCCCCAGTGAAGCGGCGGTAATGCCTTTACCCAAGGAGGAGACAACCCCTCCGGTGATAAATACATATTTCGTCGACGCCATAAAGCCACCTCCGTATTTCCTTTTACCGTGTTCATGCCTGCCGCCTCTTTTATACGAATCCGCGATCCGTATTACATGCGCTCCGGCGCGTTTACGCCAATCAGTTCCAGCGTATTGCGAAGAACAATTCTGGTCGCGTCGCATAATTGCAGACGGGCCTGCCGCAGAGGCCATTCGTCGACCAGACAGCGGCATTCCGTATAGAAACTGTGAAACAAGACCGCCAGATCCATGGTATAGCGCGGTAGCCGGTGCGGCTCCCTGTCCAGGGCGGCTTGCATGATTTCCTCAGGCAGGTCGGCCAGCTTGCGGATCAATTCCCGCTCCGCCGGATGGGTCAGAAGCCGGAGATCCGCGCCGGGCCAATGCAGTTCGGCAGAAGCCTCCTCCCGCTCCGCAGCCGGAGCAGCCGAAGCAGCCGGAGCAGTCGAAGCAGCCTGGCCGTCCGCGGCCTTCGCCATTTTGAGCAGGCTGTGGATCCGGGCATGGGCATATTGTACATAATACACCGGATTTTCTGAAGATTGGGATTTGGCCAGATCCAGGTCAAAATCCATTTGGCTGTCGGCGCTGCGCAGGATAAAGAAGAACCTGGCCGCGTCTTTCCCCACTTCCTCCACCAGCTCATCCAGGGTAACATATTGGCCGCTGCGTTTGGACATCCTGACGATTTCTTTGTCCCGTATCAGCCGCACCAACTGCATCAGGATCACTTCCAGATCCGCCGGATCGTACCCTAAAGAACCCATCGCCGCTTTCATTCTCGCCACATGCCCATGATGATCAGCGCCCCATATATTGATGACCGTTTCATAGCCCCGTTCAAACTTATCCCGGTGATAGGCAATGTCTCCGGCAAAATAGGTGGGCGCGCCTGTGGCTTTCAACATGACTTCATCTTTCTCATCGCCGAAGGCTGTCGCTTTCAGCCATACCGCGCCATCCTTTTCATAGATCAGCCCTTGCTCTTTCATGAGCCGGATCGTTTCCTCGATTTTGCCCCCCTCATGCAGGCTTTGTTCGCTGAACCAGACGTCGTACTGCACGCCGAAGCTTTCCAGGCTCTGACGAATATTGTCGAGCTTTTCTTGCAGCCCTGCTATGACCATCTGCTCCCGGCGTTGAAGGGAATCCATATGGCGATACCGTTCCCCTTCCCGATTCAGGATTTCCCTGGCGGTGTCGATGATATCTTCCCCCTGATAACCGTCTTCCGGAAAATCCACTTTTTCCCCCAATAATTCCAGATACCTGGCTTCTAAGGATTTGCCGAAGTTCTCGATCTGATTGCCGGCGTCATTGATATAGTATTCGCGGCTGACCGCGTAACCGGCGGCCTGCATGACGCTTGCCAGGCTGTCTCCCAAAGCGGCGCCCCGGGCATTGCCCATATGCAGCAGTCCCGTGGGATTCGCGCTGACAAACTCGATCTGGACCTTGCGCCCGCCGCCGAAATCACTGCTGCCGTAAGACCGGCCTTCCCGCAGGACGTCCTCGAGCACAGGTTGAAAATAACCGGCAGCCAGATGGAAATTGAGAAACCCGGGACCGGCGATCTCCAGACGCGAAAGCCAGCCCGGATCCGCGTCCAAATGGTCGACAATGATTTGGGCGATTTCCCGCGGCGCCTTGCCGAGCTGCTTCCGCATGACCATCGCGGCATTAACAGCAAAATCCCCGTGGTTTTTCTCACGGGGCGCGTCAACTGAAAAATCCGGCAGGGGCGTATCCGGGATCAAGCCCTTTGCCGCTGCCGCGGAAAGGGCTTCCCTTACCTGCTGCCGAATCCGGTCTTTTACTTCTCTGACTCTGTTCATACGCGTCCCTCCAATGCCATTCATTATAGCGAAGGGGGCGCCGGGCTGTCAACCGATTCAATCTGCTCATCCGGATCGCTGACAAAAATCGTACTACAGCAGGCCGTATTTCTTCGCGTCGAAGGCCAGGCTGTCCCGGAATTCCGGATCCGCGATGGCGATCAGGCTCCTGGCCCGCTCCCTGGCGCTCTTGCGATACAGTTCGGCTATGCCATATTCGGTGACCACGTTCATGACTTCGCTGGCCGGCGTGGTGACGACGCTTCCCGCGGGCAGCGTCAGGGTGATCTTGGAAACCTTCTCCCCGCTCCTGGTGGTCACAGAGGAATGCATGACCAGGAAGGACTGCCCCCCCGGCGCTCTTCTGGCGCCTTCCACGAAATCCAGCTGCCCGCCGACGCCGCCGGTATTTCCCATGGCCAGGCTTTCCGAACACACCTGCCCCCGCAGGTCGACGCCGAGACAGGCGTTCACTGAGACCATATTGGGGATCTGACTCACCGTGAGCGGGCTATTGACCCAGGACAGCCTTTTGACCATAAAGTCAGGGTTATTATGGAAAAATTTGAAATTACTGGCATTCGTGCCGAAGAAGCCCGCCACGCTGATCCCCCGCAGCAGGGGTTTTCTGCTATTGTTGATCACGCCGTTCTGCAGCAGCGGATACAGGGATTCCATGATGGTTTCGGCATGCAGGCCGAGGTTCTTGTGCCCGCCCAGGAATTTGCCTACGGCGTTGGACACGCCGCCCGCGCCCAGTTGGATGGTTGCGCCGTCTGTAATCCGGTCGACGATATAGGCGGCGACCTGCGCCTCCTTTTCGCCGATTTCCCGCGGTTCCCCCGCCATGCGCTCTTCAGGGTTCTTCGCTTCGCAGAGGGCGTATACTTCGCTGATATGTACGCGGTAATAGTCCGTATTGACTTTGCACATATCCTCATTCACCTGCAGCACGATCTTTGCGCCCATATCCATCGCTGTCCGCGTCGTACCGTGCCTGGTCCCCAGAAAGAAGAAACCGTCATCGTCCATGGGCGTCGCGGAAGACAGCACCACGTCGGGTTTGATCCGCTCTTCGATCATCCTTTCCATCCAGCTGAAGCTGAGCGGCAGCTGGTCCAGGTTCTCCCTAGGCCACGGGTTCTGGGCGCTGGAAAGGGCAAGGGTTGTGGTGATGAAGGTCAGATGCCCGACCATGTCCGGATGGAGGATGAGTTCATCCGCCTTCCCGTTCAGGCGGAATTGCGTATAGAGATCGACGTCCCTGAAGTTCTCCCTGGTATCGTACAGCGCCTGGAACAAGACGACCGTGTCGCCGCTGGCATAGACTCTGTCGCCGCTTTGGATGACCGAGATCGCTTCCTCCGGGCTGCATTTTTTCGCCTGGTACAGTTCTGTGAAACGCATTTCCTCATCTCCCTCCTTCTATATACTGATGCTTCTTCGCCGCATCCGTAAGCTGCTCCCGGAAATCGGGATGCGCGAGGGAGATGAGCGTTTGTACGCGTTCCTTGACGCTCAGGACTTCGAGATTCGCCGCGCCGAACTCAGTAACCAGGTACATCACGTCAAAGCGGGGTATGCTGACCAGCGACCCTTCCGGCAGGGCGGGGCATATCGCCGAAGTTCTGACGCCGTCTTCCCCTTCGATGACGGAACGCATGACGATAAAGGAAGTCCCGCCTTTCGAATGCTTCGCGCCCCGGGCGAAATCGAGATGCCCGTCCGCACCGCCGGAAAACCGCATACCCAGGCTGCCGGAGCAGATCTGCCCCCGAAAATCCACAGCCAGACCCGCGTTCACGGAGATAAACCCCTTCATCTGACGGATCACCCGCGAATCGCAAATCCAACTCAGGTTCTTCATAACTATATCCGGATTATTGTGCAGGAAGCGGAGTTCTTCTGCCGTCGCGCGGAAATACCCGCCCACGCTTTGGTGTCGGTAGAGTTCTTTTTTGCTGTTGTTGACCGCGCCTTTTTGCATCAGCTCGATCATCGCGCCGTTGAAACAGTCCGTATGTATGCCCAGATCCTTATGGTTCACCAGATGACGACCGACGAGATCGGGAAGCGGACCGTCGCCCAGTTGGAAGGTCGCGCCGTCCGGTATCCTTTCCGCCGTCAGTCCGGCGATGATTCTGTCCTCTTCACGGAGCCGGGCGTCCCGGACGCCGCCTGCCGACAGCTCTTCATCTGCCTCACACAGCGCGGCGACCGTATTGATATGGACGCGGCAATCGGCGGAAGGGATATACGGCATATTGCGATTCACTTGCAGGATCACCCGTACGCCCCGGGACAGCGCACCGGAAGCGCAGCCGGCGTCGGCGCCCAGGGAAAACCAGCCTTCTTCGTCCGCCGGCGCGCAATGCGCCAGCAGGACTGTAGGCTTACATGTGTTTTCAATAAAGTCTTCACATTCGCTGAAATTGACCACCACCTGATCGACATTGCCCTGCGCCCAGGACGCCCATGCTTTCGGATCCAGTACTGTCGATACCACCTGCAGATTTCCCGCCGCTTCCTTCGTGTACAAGTTTGCGCCCGCCTGCCCGGAGATACCCAGTATCGAGGTAAGCCGCAATCCGTGAAAGCGGTCTCGCGCTTGATACAGGGCTTCCAGCAGCGCGCCGGGTTCGCCGGCGACCAATACCGCGTCGTCGTCATGAATCAGTGAGACCGCCTGCGCCGCAGTGCAGGTCTTCGCCGCAAATTGTGATTCGTAACGCAATAGCCTTCCCCTCCCGCTCTATCCCTTGTTTACTCTGTTTCCTTCATTTCCTAGCCCTTAAATCTGCGCGTTTTCCAGCAGGATGGCGACGCCCATGCCGCCGCCGATGCAGGCGCTGGCGATGCCGTAGCGCTTGCCGGTCCTTCTCAATTCTTCCGCTACGG
>Ga0099364_10001815_pt1 | contig 32636 bp, 28 predicted proteins | sample TergutTh196P3_FD_73070 | JGI IMG/M metagenome (GOLD analysis project Ga0099364, IMG submission 73070) | Microcerotermes parvus P3 segment gut microbial communities from Pointe-Noire, Republic of the Congo - Th196 P3 | ecosystem: Host-associated > Arthropoda: Insects > Digestive system > Gut ... | reverse complement strand
GGGTGCTGATGGGCACCACTGAGGAATAGGACAATGAGCAAAACTTTGGGTCGCAAAAGCTGCGATAAGGATTGAGATAAAAATTGTTTTTTTCATGATTGTTTTGTTATTTATGGTTTATGATTTATGATTTATGATTTAGGGCAATAAAAAAAGTGCGGACAAAACTTTGTTTATCTGCACTTGAGGTCTTCGACGGCCTAATCTAACGGATAATTGAGTAAAGCCCACACTTAATTGTGCGAGCGTTACTGCCTTTACTCTCGTTAGATTTTTGAATTTGTCGAAGATTCAAGTACACGAATATAAGCTAAAACGCTTTTCAGTATGTTTTTTTGCGTACTTAACTACGCGGTTTTTTCATAGGCGATGTGTTAGATTTTTTGCAAAGATACAAATTTTTTTTGGAATATGCAAATCCGTGAAGTGTGAAGTGTAGGGGCGAGGCATGCCTCGCCCATACAAATTCGGAACGGTCAATAGCAGGGGGATGTCTCGACTTCGCCACTTCGTGGCTACGCTCGACATGACGGGAATGGTGGCTCCGGTCGACATGACGGCAAGAGGCGAAGCGTAAAAAACCATGAGGTCGCAAAGCGACCGAATACCAAACCGCAGGAAAAAGTCGGAGCCGCAGGCGGAGATCATATTTTTCCTGAAAGCCTTTTTTGGTTACTTTTTTGGGCACAAAAAAGTAATAAAAAAAAGTATTAAGAAAAATTCAAAAAATTTCGTATCTTTGCAAAAAAATTTTAGACCAAAAAACCAATGAACATTACCGACTGTTTTTATCTCGGAAAAATCACTAAACCTTTCGGCTATAAAGGCGAAGTGGATATTTTTCTTGATGTGGACGAACCTAAAAATTATGCGAAATTAGATGCTGTTTTCGTAGAATTGAAAGGGCAACTCATCCCCTACTTTATCCAAACCATTCGACTAAAAAATAATCACGCTGTGGTGCAGTTTCAAGATGTGAACACCGACAATGTGCAATCCTTGATCGGTGCGAAATTATACTTGCCATTAGCGGCTTTGCCGAAATTAGACGGTCATAAATTTTATTTTCACGAAGTAATTGGTTTTTCGATGAAAGATGCTAATCACGGCGAACTCGGAACACTTGAAAACATCATGGATAACGGACCTCAACCGATTTTTCAAATCAAACATCCGAACGGAAAAGAAATTTTAATTCCGATTATCGACGAGTTTATTGTGGACGTGAATCGTGAAACCCGCAGTATGACTACACATGCACCGGAAGGATTGATTGATTTTTATTTGACGTAAAAAAAAAGAGCGAACGCATCGGTTCGCCCTTACAAGAATTTTGCAAAAATTATTCTGCGGGAGTTTCCTCTGTTGCAGGTGTCTCCTCAACAACCGGAGTCTCCTCTGCCGCAGGTGTTTCCTCAACAACCGGAGTTTCCTCAGCAGCAGGTGTTTCTTCAACAACCGGAGTTTCCTCAGTAGCAGGTGCTTCCTCAACAACCGGAGTTTCCTCAGCAGCAGGTGTTTCTTCAACAACCGGAGTTTCCTCAGTAGCAGGTGCTTCCTCAACAACCGGAGTTTCCTCAGTTGTAGCAGTTTCCTCTGCCGGAACTTCCTCTGCAACAGGTTCGCTTGCTTTTTTAGCAGCAAGTTTTTTCTTTTCAACGGCTTTGGCTTTGGCTTCGTTTACTTTCTCCTCAGCCTCTAAGCGTTTTTTTGCAGCATCACGAGCAGCGTTTTTGCCCGCAACCACAGCCGCATTGATTTTACTTTCTTTTTCTGCAACCCATGTTTCAAATTTCGCTTCAGCTTGTTCAACGGTCAATGCACCTTTGTCAACACCCTTCAACAAGTGATGTTTGAGCATAGCACCTTTGTGCGAAAGCAGCGTTTTTACTGTGTCAGATGGTTGTGCTCCGTTGCGCATCCATTTAACGGCTTGATCCACGTCAACCAAAACGGTTGCAGGATTAGTCATAGGGTTGTACGTGCCGAGCTTTTCGATAAATCTTCCGTCTCGTGGTGCACGACCATCCGCTACGACAATGTGGTAGAAAGGTTGACCTTTCTTACCGTGTCTTTGTAGTCTGATTCTTACCGGCATAATGTTTTATTTTTTGTTGTTTTCCAAAATTGGAGTGCAAAGATACGAAAAATATCTGAAATAAACAAATTTATTCTGCATTTTTTGATTTTTTCTTAGAACCTTCATACATTTCAAACTTCTGAAACTTACACACTAACGCACCGTTGTACAATTCGATTTTTTTCGACGGATGTAACCCGAAATTTTTCATCGCATCCGCATCCGAACTGATAAACCACGCTGTCCAATTTTTGTAATCTTGTTTGAGTTTGTCGCCAATACCTTTATACATTTCAATCAGGTCATCAACATTCAAACGCACGCCATACGGCGGATTCGTGATAATCGTTCCGGTGATTGCAGAGCCTGTCGAAACATCAACCGGCGGATCTAATTTCAAAAAATCACCCAAACGAATGTCAATGTCTTTGTGCAAACGAGATTGTTTGATATTTTGTTCGGCAATATACAAATTTTCCTCAGAAATATCCGAACCGAAAATTTCACATTCAGGATCGCCGATATTCGCTACAGCCTCCTCCTGTACTTGTTTCCAGAGCATCGTGTCAAAATCATTCCAATGTTGAAATGCGAATTTTTTTCGATAAAATTGTGCCGGCATATTGCAGGCTTTCATCGCCGCTTCAATCAACAATGTTCCCGAACCGCACATGGGATCGTAAAAATTTGTTTTGGCGTCCCACTCGCTCAACGCAATCATGCCGGCTGCCAGCACTTCGTTGATGGGGGCTTGATTCGCTTGAATGCGATAATTTCTGCGATGCAACGATTCACCCGAACTGTTCAACGAAATCACACAACGATTTTTGTACAAATATACATCTATTCTGACGTCAGGATTTTCAAAATCTACGAACGGTCGTTTGTGAAACAATCTCCGGAAATGGTCGACAATACCGTCTTTCGCACGTTGTGAAACAAATTTGGTGTGTGTGAAAACAGAATCAATGCAAAACGCATCTACCAAAATTTTCGTGTCGACACAAAACTGTTTTTCCCATGCCATACTCACAATCTTATCGTATAAATCCTCTTGCGTGCGAATTTGAAAATCCGCCAAAGGTTTCAAAATTGCTAACGCCGTACGACATTCGTAATTAGCACGATACAGAATTTTTTGATCCCCTTCGAACAGCACGGCACGATTGCCTATTTCAATGTTGGTTGCACCCAAATCGGCTAATTCCTTAGCCAAAACGGGCTCCAATCCTTTCATGGTTTTTGCGGTTAATTTCATGTGTAAATAATTTTATTCCTCTACAATCGTCAACATGACTTTCTCTATTTTGGCATCGGTGGCTTGCAAAATACGAAATAAAAATCGGTCTGCAATTTTAATCTCCTCGCCTTTTTGCGGAATGTTTTCGTGATAATGTGTGATTAGTCCTGCAAGGGTTTCATATTCGTCGGATTCAGGCAATTTCAAGTCAAATTCCAGATTCAAATGATCAATTTCCAAACGTGCCGAAAACATATAACGCTTGTCGTCAATCTTGCGTTCAAGCGAATCATCTACATCAAACTCATCCTCTATTTCACCAAAAATTTCCTCCGTTAAATCTTCCAAAGTTATCACACCCGATGTGCCGCCAAATTCATCTACAACCACCGTGATATTGCGTTTTTTATCAATCATGTTTTTCATCAATTTATTGCCCAACATCGTTTCGGGAACCATCTCTACTTTTCGCAAAATATCGCGAATCGTTTTCGGATTTTTGAACAAATCAAACGCATGAACATAACCGATAATTTCATCTACAGAATTTTTGAAAATCAAAATTCTCGAAAAGCCCGTTTCCGTGAATTTTTGCTGCAATTCCGTAAGCGATGAATTCACATCAATAGCCACGATTTCCTTACGGGGAACCATCGATTCGCGAACCTTGGCATATTGTAAATCCATCACATTTTGCACCATCTGAATCTCTTGACTAATCTCGTTTTCCTCTTTCGGAACATTACTGAATTCTTGAATATAATAATCCACATCAATCGGCGAAAATGTGATTTTTTTTTCTTCCGGTTTTTGCTTAAAAAATTTCTTGAGTAGCCAATTGCTAAGTCCCATAAACACGTAAACCGCCGGATAAAGCAAGATATAAATCAACATAATCGGAATCGAAAAAACAGATAATGTTCGATTCGAATTGATGCGAAACAACGTCTTGGGCAAAAATTCGGCAAACACCAAAACCACTGCTGTTGCGATAATCGTTTGAATAATCAATAAAACCGACTGCGTGTTCAAAGCCTGCGGAAGCCACAGATCAATCCATGGATCCAAAAGTTTGGCAGCATAAATACCATAAATCACCAACGTGATATTGTTTCCGAGAAGTACGAAAATAATGAATTTCGACGGCATTTTTGCAAAATGCGACAATAGTTTTGCCGAAAAAACATGATTCGATTTATCGACTTCAATTTTCAATTTATTCGCACTCACGAAAGCGATTTCAATACCTGAAAAAAAGGCGGAAAGCACTAATACAATACTAATAATCAGCAGTAAATCCATTACAAATTCATTGTAAAACGAGGATTGAAAATCACAAAATTATTCATCTGTTCATCCGATCGAAAACCTGTTCCTCGTTGTATCATACCATCTCTGCCAACCTGCCTCACCGCCACATTCGAATAAATTTCGCCTTTATCTTGATCCCACCAAAAATCCTCGGTGTAGGTTGTTTTTCCATCTCTCAAATCTTGAATGACCACATTTCCCCGAAGGTTCATCAGTTTTTTTCGTTGCCAATTGGTGGCTTCATCAGCAGTAATAATTGAACTTACTCTACCGGTTTCACTGTAAAACGTGGCTTTCACGCTTTTGGGAAATTCCTGAGTTTGCTCCTCATCATCATAATTCCAAATTTCCTCACCCCACATAATCATCTGCAAACGACCCGAATCGGTGTGTTGAATCGTTGCATCTTTCATGGTTTGTGCAGGTGAATTTTCATCAAAAACCAACGAAAATTTCTGTTGATTGCAACCCATTGTCAATCCTGCAACAGCGACAAAACAAAGCCAAACGTGAAAGCGATGAAATTTCATAACAGATAATTTAACGACCACGAACAGTTGTATTTTCTTGAATCCAGCAACCTACACGGTATGAACTGCCTGCAGCGATTCCTTGGAAAAACAAGTCATCTCCGGAAGGAAATAATCTGGCATAAGTCGAAATGAGTTCGTCTGCCAATTGAGTTCTGTTCGGATCCACTTCTTTGGCTCGTCTGAATTTATCAACAGCCGCCCAATACACAGCTCTTTCTCCAAATTGAGCATCAGCACAACTTCTCGCACTTGATGCGTACATGGTACCGATGAGAATATAAGCCAAACCCTCGTTAGGATTGATTTTCAAGGCTTCCAATGCTGCCTCACGACCTTCGCGATATTTGCTGACTTGCATATAGGCTCTTGCCAACAACAAGTACGCTCTAACGCGATCGCGATCGTTATCCAAATTTCCTGCATCATCTTTCAAATACTCGATAACTCCGGCATACTCTCTTTTTCCGTCCAACATTTTTGCCATCAAATAAGCACTTTTCGGGTCAGGTTTTAAGGCGTGCAAAGCCTCTGTGGCTTTGAAAAACAGCTCGCTGTCGTTACAATCTTTATGGTCTAATACTTTGGTAATTTTTTCCAAAAAAACCACATCACCTTTGTTATCCTCCCATTTTCTTTCAAAAATAGGAATGATATCTTCGCAGGTTGCGTAAGGCTCAAAGGCGATATCCAAATTTGCAAGCGTATTCATAATTTGAGTATCTCCGGGTTTCACTTTAAGCAAATTTTCCAAGTAAACACTCACAATATCGTAAACGTCGAATACTTCCTCTTTGTCAATGTTTCCGGCTTTTTCGTTGACCATAGCATACTCAAAATAAAAGAACGGAATGGCATAATCTTCTCCAACACCGGTTTCCATAGCCTTTTTAATGGTCAGGTAAGCCTCTCTAATTTTAGTCGGTTCGTAAGCCATGATATCCATCGCTTTACGACCTAAATTCGGTCCCTCATTTCCAAAGTATTTGATACGATTATCGTATACTTCGTAAAGTAAATCGAGTAATTCTTGACGTTTTTCGGGATCTCTTTCCCCTGCGAGTTTGGTTTTCACGATTGTTAACCCACGAATGTAGGTGTTAACGTGATTTGCAGGACAAACCCGCATAACTTCCAACCAAGGTTCAAAAGCATCAACGAAATTTCGTTGCCTAAAAGATTCTTGGTACAAAGACAAGTTTCTGATACATTCAATACTGTCTTGTTCAGTTTCTCCGAAGCTCTGTTGAGCGGAAACGCTTAGACTGCTTAGAGCGAAAAGCAGTACAATCATTGGTTTCATCGTTTTCATCGTAATTTTTTTTTTGTGTTTATAGTTTGATGTTTGTAAATTTGAAAAGTTTAATCGTTGTTAATAAATTTCGATTATTTTTTTTGTTTTAATCGAATCTGCCTCGAACAAACCAGCGGTCGAATGCTGATATTCCGATGATAATACGTCCGTAATTTTCTTGAATTTGTCCGTTGTTTATATTTCCTTTTCGTCCGATTTCCACTGCAAAATCAATTCTGGATAGACTTCTGCGAATGGGCATTCCAAAACCGAACGTAAAGCCGTATTGATTAATTTTTGAATCTTGGAAAGTTACATGATTTGTGCCGTAATGATAGCCGAATCGGTAACTCAAACGATTTAGAAAATTATTATCCAAACGTCTGCCGATTAATTCCATACCTGCATGAAACGTTTGTGTGTTGGTCAATGCCGAATCTTTGAGATAACCATATTCCGAATAATTTTTGAAATTTATTGCCGAATATTCCATACCGATAACCCAACGATTCAGTCGTTCGAACGACAAGCCGAAACCGTATTTATCCGGCATTCCTATTTTTCCCTTTTCGTTTTCACCGTCATAAATGACGTCTACAATGTCTGCAACACCGAATTCACGCAGTTTTGCGAGTATTTGCACATTTCTTGATGCATTCAATTTGTATTTCGGAGTGTATGTAGCTCCAAAGCCAAGTTGGTAGCGGTCGTTCAGAGGTTGTTTGTATTGAAGTCCTAAATTAAAAAAAACGCCCGATGTTTCTACGTATCTGTTTTGTTCGGTTATCCAGGGAAGTTGTAAAATCGTGTCTACAAATAATAATTGTGAATTACGTGTGATGGCACCGAATTGATAATTGATATTGACTCCAAACGACAGGCGATTGGTTCCTGTTGCCATTCCGAAAAACACTTGATTCAGTCCGCCTTGCCCGTGGTTATTGAGTATTTGTCTGCCGACATTTGGATCATAATCTTTATGTTCAGGACCAACTTCACGAACAACATCGTAACTCATATTTGAATTTGGAATCAGTCCCACATTCGATTTCAACCAAGATGTGATGGGAAAAGCGAATGTAATTTGTCCCAATGCTGCTCTGTTTGTATTTGCAGAAACTTCTGTACCGTCTATTTTTTTTTCACGTAATTTGGAATAAACAGCCTTCATACTTATTTCGAAATTAACCATCAAGGAATCCAAATTCATGTACGATGCCGGATTTTTGTAAGTCAAATTTGATGCTCTGGTTAGTCCGATAGACATTCCTCCCATAGCCATGTTTCTTGGTTGTTGAGCGGATTGCAAATCCCCTATTCCAAATCGAGAATACGGCGAAAGGGAAACATTTTGTGCTTGAAAATCATCTGCCAAAAAGACGGCAAACAACGGTATGATTAGCAGTTTAAGTTTTTTTGATGTTATAGTTGAGTATTTCATTAAGTCCGATTGATACCATGTTGCAAACTGCAAAGGTACGATTTTTTATTGAATTTACCAAATAATTTTGATCGCCACCCGTCAAAAAAATTTTTCCGTTCGGATTTTTTTCTAAAAAGAAACGAATTTTTGCTTCAATTTCGTCTAATGTTCCTTTCACAATTCCGGATTGAATTGCGGCTATTGAATTTGTTTCGCAATAGTTGATTTCTGCGGGCAAATCCACTAATGGCAGGCGTTCGGTAAATTGGTTCATTGCACGTGCCCGCATCTGTAATCCCGGTGAAATTGCACCACCTAAATATACATTTTTTGATGTGATAAAATCGTAGGTGATGCATGTTCCTGCGGAGATGACCAACGCATCGGTTTTTGGTGCAAGTTTGGTTGCAGCAACAGCGAGTGCTAAGCGGTCTAAACCTAAGGTTTCGGGTGTTTCGTATTGGTTGATAATGGGGATTGGCGTTTGATGATTAAATTTGATATATTTTACATTATTCAGGACATGGTGTAAAAAATCCGGTTCATTTGCAACAGACGAAACAATGTAAGCATCTAATTGAAATTGGTTAGAAATTTCGTATAAATGTTTTTCCTCAAATCGTTCAAAAGCTTGAAAATTCAGCATTTCAGCGTTTTGAAAAACGGTGCATTTGGTGAGGGTATTTCCTATGTCTATGGTAAGTGTTTTCATAAAATTTAGTGCAAAGATACAAAAAAATTTGGTCAATTCAAAAATTTTTCGTACCTTTGCACCCTCAAATACGGATGGCGTCGTAGCTCAGTCGGTAGAGCAGAGGACTGAAAATCCTTGTGTCGTTGGTTCGATTCCGACCGATGCCACCATCGAAAAACAGAAAACACTGAATACTAAAAAGGTTATTCAGTGTTTTTGGTTATTTTCACAACATCAACAAATTTTATTCATTAATCGTTTTTTCAATCATTTCTTTCGTAGTCATGACTATAGTTTTTTGCAAAGTTACGATTTTTTTTTGAAATAAAAATTTTTTTCGGTAAATTTGATTTATATTTTGAAACGAAAATAGTTGTTATCATACTGCGGTAAATCGGCGAAATCGCCATAATTTTCTCCATGCCTCTGCCGAAAGCAAAAAAATTATCGCGGTTTTTTTATGCATCACGATGAATACAAATTTCTTGAAAAACATTTGTAGGGGCGAGGCATGCCTCGCCCCTACAAAAACCTGCATCTAACGCACACACCGCAAGGCGAACCCGTTAGTCTTAGTGGGGGTGTGCTGCGGGTAGACATTCGACGCACTGTAGCGCAGGTCGAACGCACTCGTGGTGCTGTCCTCCGAGGACGACCAGTAGTTCGAATCCGTACTCGACAGACTGCCCGCGTACGCATTAAAGCGGGAGCCCCCCCAAGACCCTCCGTGATTTTCCGTAACACCGTCGGGACCGCCAGTGCCGATGATGCCCATATAGGTGTCCGCAATTATAGGTACGCTACCTGTCTGTGTCGCAGGAGCCGCATGACCAAGACTTTGATGCAACTCCAAAAACTCCGCCGTAGTCGGTACTCGCCACGTGCCCGGACAAAGAATGTCCGCATACTTCATCACGGCACACCACGAAAAGTAATGACCATCAAAACCATTGGTGGGAGCACGACAATCTACATTGTAGTTGTTGGTAGACCCGCCATTGTAAGAGTCGCCTCTTGGCGTGCATTGAGGTGAAATCACCGCATCAGACCAAACCAACGACGAAGTGCCGGGGCTCCATGTTTGAGCGGTTGCAAAATCTGCCGAAGTGATGGTAACGCTGTCTCTGCTGCCTGTAACAAGGTCACAGCCTGTTGCGGGTAACACTATATGCTTGCCACTAGTATTGATTGTTGCAGTCGTGCTTCCACAACGGTCGGTCGCCACGGCGTAGTAGTACACACCTGTTGTGTTTACAACATCACTCGGTGGTGTAAAGGTCGCGGTTTGTGCACCGTTTGCAGTGCCCAAGTTTGTGCCACCGCTATTGCTTGCGGTTGTATTGGAAAACCATTGAACGGTAATCGGTGGCATGCCAATGGGATCATCTGTGAATGTGAGTGTTGAGGGAAAAGGTATGTTTTGTGGCGTAGCTTGATCAGTGTCGGGTGTAACCGTGCCGATGGTGGGCGGTCCTGCGACGGTAATACTACCGTGAAGCAACTCCACGCCACAGGTATTGCTTACGGTATAGTGGTGAGTGCCGGGGGTTGTAGGTGCACCTTTTATGGAAACAGGCCACGCATATTCTCGGTCACCGAGCGGAGTCGAGGCACCGCCGGAAACCGTAATGCCGGGGGGAGGAGTGAGCATAAAGTTGGTGCGTGTCTCGTTCGTCCACCAAGTGATGATCAGGGTTTTAGCTATCACCGAAGGAAATTCAATAGTTTCTATTGTGTCGCCGGGACAAAGAACCTGATGCAAATCTGCTTTAGGACACCATTGCGGAATGGGGCAATAAGCGAAACTTTTGGTCGCAAAAGCTGCGAAAAGGATTGAGATAAAGATTGTTTTTTTCATGATTGTTTTGGTTTGTTATTTATGATTTATGAGTTATGAGTTATGGTTTAGGGCAATAAAAAAAAGCGTGAAACTTAACTGTTTCCCGCCGTCGTGGTATTTAGCGTAACCATAATTCACAAGGATAAGTCAAGTTCACGCTATATGCGTGAACAAAAAACTTATTCTTTTGTGAATGGTCATAAATCGCTAAATTTTCGACGACAAAGAATAAAGCCTATTGCTATATTTTATTTATATTTTCGTTTATTTCATAGTTTGATTTTTTGTTGATAATTTTTTGCAAAGATACAATTTTTTTTTGGAATATGCAAATTGGTGAACTATGAGGTGTGAACCGTGAAATAGTAAATAAAAAAAACAAAATGCTCCGCATTTCGTTTTTTTTTCGTATCTTTGCAAAATGAAAATAATGGAATCTATGAAAACCGTTAAACTAATCATTTTTTGGATTTGCTTGGGTTGTGTGGGTTACGCACAAGAATTGAATGTTGTTGTGCAAGTCAATGCATCACAGATTCAAACCTCTGACCGAAGGATTTTCGAAACCCTTCAATCGTCGATGTTTGAGTTCATAAACGGCAGACGCTGGACAGATTTTACATTCTCTCCAACCGAACGAATTGAGTGTAGTTTCACGTTAGTTGTGCAAAAACACGATGCAAGATCAAACGAGATTTCGGGAAGTTTGAGTGTTCAAGTTCGACGTCCGGTCTTTAATTCGACTTACAATTCGGTGCTGTTGAATTTCATGGACAAAGATATTTCATTTCGTTATGCGGAATACGATCCGTTGCAGTATTCGGACGGCATGATTCATAATAATCTGACCGCTATATTGGCATATTATGCGAATATCGCTTTGGGTCTGACGTTTAATTCTTTCGGAAAAGATGCGGGATTACAGTTTTTCGACAGAGCCATGGACATTGTTATGCGTTGTCAAGATCTTTCTGCATCAGAAAATGAAGGCTGGAAATCAAGTTCGCGAAACGCTGCAAACCGCTACTGGTTGGCAGAAAATCTCACGAATGGAAATCTTAGAGAAGTTCACGAAATTTACTTTGTTTACCATCGTAAAGGCATGGACGAAATGCATCAAGATCCAAGTGTTGCTCGTCGAGCAATTACGCAAAGTTTGGAGATCCTGCAAAGGGTCAATAGACAACGACCGAGTTTGCTTTTCAAACAAGTGTTTTTTGATGCTAAATCTGAGGAAATTATTAATATCTTTAGAATGGGAACCGTTGATGAAAAAAATAAACTCATCACGTTAGTCAGAGAACTTGACCCCGCAAATCTCAACAAATATCAAGCGATTCTGGACTAGTGTTGAAACATCTCGACATACAAAATTATACTTTAATCAAAAATCTTTCCATGGATTTTGACAGCGGTTTTTCAGTAATTACGGGCGAAACCGGTGCCGGAAAATCTATTTTGTTGGGTGCTTTGTCGTTGATTTTAGGTCAACGTGCCGATACGCAAACGTTGATGGATCAAGAGAAAAAATGTGTTATTGAAGGAACGTTTGATATTGCAAATTTGGATTTGAAATCTATTTTTGATGACGAAAATTTGGATTATGAAAACCCGTTAATTTTGCGACGAGAAATCGCTGTAAACGGCAAATCACGTGCGTTTGTAAACGACACACCTGTGAATCTGAACGTGTTGAAAACACTCGGTGAACGTTTGGTGGATATTCATTCACAACATGAAACGTTGACCCTCAACGAGTCTAATTTTAGATTGAACTTGGTAGATGCTTTGCTTGAAAACCCTGTGTTTTTAGATGCTTATCGCTATACGTATCGGGAATATAAAAAAAATTCGGAGGACCTGAAACACTTGACTGATGCGGACAACAAGTTGAAAGCCGATCAAGATTATTTTCAGTTTTTGTTTACCGAATTGGAGGAATTGCACTTGACAGACGGCGAACAGGAAACGATGGAACAGGATTTGGAATTGATGAATCATTCGGAAGACATCAAGCGTGTGCTTTTGCAATCGTCGGAAACGCTGAGTGGTGGCGAGGAAAACGTGTTGTCGGCTTTGCAAATTGCAGATGTAAATTTGAAAAAAATTGCAAAAATAACGCCGAATTTAGAGGACATTTCCAATCGTGTTCATTCGACTATTGTTGAATTGAAAGACATCGACAGCGAAATCCATTCGATGTCCGACCTTGTGCATTTTGACCGAGAAAAACAAATACTTTGGACCGAACGTTTGGATAAAATTTATCGTTTGCAAACCAAACATCATGTAAAAACGATTGCAGAATTACTCGAAATTCAAAACGATTTATCATCGAAACTACTTGATATCTCAACTAATTCCGAAAAAATTGAGAAACTGCAATTGCTGATAACCGGCTTGACTAATGACCTGACGAACAAAGCCGAAAATCTTTCGCTTGCTCGAAAAAAATCGGCTCAATATATCGAACAACAAGTCGGACAAACCTTGTCGCAGTTGGGTATGAAAGATGCACGTTTGGAATTACAATTTTTGCCAACATCAGATTTCACCGAGCATGGCAAAGATTTTATCAAATTCATGTTTAGTGCAAATTTGGGTTCGGACTTGCGAGAACTCTCCAAAGTGGCATCAGGCGGGGAATTGTCGAGATTAATGTTGGCGATAAAATCTGTCATCAATCAACAACATATTTTGCCTACAATTATTTTCGACGAAATCGACACCGGTGTTTCGGGCGATATTGCAGGAAAAGTAGCCAAAATTATGCAAGATATGTCGGTATCCATGCAAGTGATTGCGATTACTCATCTCCCGCAAATGGCGGCAAAAGCACGCACGCATTATCGTGTGTACAAACGTTTGGACAACGGTCAAACCATTTCCGAAATAAAATCATTAAATCAAGACGAACATATTCACGCCATCGCCTCCATGATCAGTAACGAAACTGTTACGGATTCGGCGATTTCAGCGGCGAAAGAACTAATAGATTAACATGCAAACAGACGAACTATACGACAGCGAATTTAAGGAACTCATCAAACGCTTTGAAAACAACATAAACGAAAACATAAGTTATTTCTTTGATACGGAAGATTTAATTGATATCATCGATTATTATTTCAACGAGGAAAATGCCGAAATGGCTCGAAAAGCCTTAGATGTTGGGTTGTCTCTCAATCCGGAAAATACGGAATTAAAACTTCGCGAAGCTCAGTATTTAGCCACCGAAAACGAACCTGAAAAGGCTATGGATTTGTTGGAAAAATTAGAAGCCATCGAACCCAACAATCCCGAAATTTTCTTTGCAAAGGGCACCGTTTACAGCGTTCAAAACAAGAGTGAACAGGCGATAAACGAGTACAATAAAGCGATGATCGACCCCGATGCTTTGGAAGATATTTACATGAACATTGCTTTCGAATACGAGAATCTCGGCAACTTCGACAAAAGCATCGAATACCTGAAAAAAGTTCTCGAAATAGATCCTCTACACGACTACGTACCTGCGGATTTGAGTTTGTTTTTCGAGTGGGCAAATCGCAGCGATGAAGGCGTTGAATATCTGGAAAGCATGCTCGAAAACGATCCGTTTGCAAAAGGAGTATGGCTTGGATTGGGTATGTTGTATCGTTCAAGAGGTCAGCACGACGAGGCTTTTCGATGTTTCGACTATGTTCTTGCCATTGATGAAAATGATTTGAACGGTTGGTTTCACAAAGCTACAACATATTTGTTCATCAAAAACTATGCCGACGCTTTGGCTTGTTACCAAAAGATTTTAGACGTTGCCCCCGATGAAGTTGCGACATTGTTCAACATGGCAGAGTGTTACGAACGCATGAAAGAGCATGAAAAAGCACAAGACTATTTTCGTCAAGTGTTGAAAATAGAGCCGGATTCATCGCAAGCCACGATTTGTTTAGCGATGAGTCTCTTTAGTCAAGACCGTAAAAACAAAGCATTTTCTGTGTTGCACGAGGCTTTGGAACGCAATCCGGATGCTGCGGAATTTCATGCTGCTTTGGGCGAATTGTATTGTGAAAACAAGGATTTCGACAAAGGTTTACCTCATGTTTTTCGTGCTGTGGAAATCACTAAAGACCAACCTGAATTTATCGCCACCGTGTGCTACGCTATGGTAGACGCGGGATTGCACCATGAGGCACTGAATTTTATCGAAAGTAAAATCGTACTAAAAGAAAATTATTCGAGATTGATTTTAATTCGAGGCATCGTGAATCTCAAAGCCAATCGAAAAGAGGCGGCGTTGAATGATTTGTTAATTGCTTTTTTGATTGACCCGAGCAACGTGTCGTGGTTCAAAGATTATCACCCGGAAATGCAGGACTCTTCTGAGGTTTATCAAATTTTACAGAACTTATAATTGACCCAAAAATATATGAAAAAACGTTCACTTTTAGATTACGCTGTTCTCAGTTTGAAAGGTATGGCTGTGGGTGCAGTTGAATTTCTCCCCGGTATATCGGGAGGCACGATTGCCTTTGTTATCGGCATTTACCAAGAATTACTCAACACCATCAAAGGTGCACTTCCGGCATTCAAACAACTATTCGGAAAGAAAAGTTTTATACAACGCATCACAGATTTTTGGACGGCATTCAATGGTAATTTTGTCGTCGCTCTGGCATTCGGAATGATAGTAGCCATCGCTGCTACAGTAAGTCTTGTGAAACATTTGTTGGTCAATTATCCACTTCCTTTTTATGGTTTCGTTTTCGGATTGATTATCGCCTCCATCGTCTTGGTCTCTAAGAAAATTCGGCGTTGGACGTGGGTTTGCTATGCGTTGAGCGCTGTCGGGATTGCTATCGCATTTGCACTGCCTATTCAGCCGCACGACACATCAACCATCGTTCCACTATGGTACTTCTTTATCTGCTCGGCTTTGGCGAGTTGTGCCTTCATCATGCCCGGCACTTCGGGCACATTTGTGTTGCTTCTGATGGGTGCGTATCATACGCTTGTTGTGGCAATCAAAGATTTCAATGTGACTTATATAGCTGTATATATCGCAGGCTGTTTGACCGGATTGGTTGCGTTTTCGAATGTACTTTCGTGGTTGCTGAAAAGATATCACGACAAAGTGGTCGCTTTGATGACCGGCTTTATCATTGGATCTTTGCGAATTATTTGGCCCTGGAAAAAAACGGTGTGCGAAGGAATTGATGCAGACGGTGTGTCGCTGTGCGAAACCGTTGGTAATGCACTGCCCAACGAAATGGTTGTAGTCACAGCTACGACTTGCGTTGCGGGGATTATCATCGTGCTTGGAATTGAATTAATCGCAAAACAATTTTCAAAAAAATCATCATTATGAAACAATTCGGACTTATCGGCTATCCGTTAAAAGTATCCTTTTCGAAAGGTTATTTTTCGGCAAAATTTGAACGTGAAAACTTAAGCGATTCCTTTTATGAATTGCACCCATTGGCGGACATTTCGGAGTTTCCGGACTTACTGAAAAAACATTCGAACTTATGCGGTTTGAATGTTACGATTCCGTACAAAAAAACAGTGATACCATTTCTTGATGGCTTAGATGAATCTGCGAGTGAGGCAGGTGCTGTAAACGTGATTAAATTTCAAAAAGACGGCAAATTGATCGGCTATAATTCTGATGTTTTCGGATTCGAACAAAGTTTTTTATCGTTCGTAAAACCGCATCATCGTTCTGCACTCGTACTTGGTACCGGAGGTGCAGCGGCGGCGGTGGCGTACATTTTGCGGAAGCATCAAATTCCGTACCAATTTGTGTCTCGACAAAAAACCGCAACAGCATTGAGTTACGAGGATTTGCATCAAAACGGTTTCGGCGATGCGAATATTTTAATCAATACCACGCCACTCGGAATGACCCCTAATATAGAGACTTTCCCGGATTTGCCTTACGAAAAAATTACATCGGATTTTCTATGCTACGATTTGGTTTATACTCCCGATGAAACGCTCTTTTTGACTAAATCGAAAGCACAAGGTGCGACCATCAAAAACGGTCTCGACATGCTGCATTTACAAGCCGAACGGGCTTGGGAAATTTGGAATGCTTAGTAATTAGCGATTTTGTAAGAAAATCTCAACATTAAACTTTGTTGAAATTGAGTTTTTCGTTCTCTTTCTATTGTTTCGTCTGCAAGCGTTTTATCGAACCAAACCGTTGGATCGTAAATCAACCATGTTTCAAGACCCAATGTAAAATGTCTGGTCAATCGAATATCGAAATTTATTCGCCAATCCACAGTTACAAACTGATCTTTCATCTCTAATATATTTGCAAACAAATTCAATCTATTCCGCAAAGAGAGATTTTTAGTTAACAGGTGTCTATTGTCTAATCGGAGCATTACGCCAAACGTAGACAACCAATGTTCGTTCGGTGCGACATCAAAGCGTGTGCTCAAAGTTGTATCCCTTACATAAGTAGCTCTGTATGCTACCGGAGATAAAAATAAATCTATTAAATTCGGATTTTTCGCATTAGGTGCGGTCAAACTCGAAACATTGTTACTGTACGTCATACCTAACGAAAACGTGGATCTGGCAGGTGAAAGAAAACTTGAAATAAGGGTTGTTTCTCCTCGTTTGAAACCGTCAAATAATTGCGTGTTGAATTCAAACAAACCGCTGTAATTCCAAGTGGGAGAAGCCTTAAATCCGTACTGCGACACGATATTGAAACGGTCTTGCGTTTTGAACCATTTATCGTTTTCTTGCAAATCTCCGGCATATCTCCAGTCCAATTCCGTTCGCCATGTTGAAAGTCCGTGTGCATAATTTGCAACAAAATTACTCGACAAAAGTATCGAAAACACATTGATTCCTCCTTGTGCCCAATTCCAGCGATTGATTTGAGTTAACGTTGCATCTGATTGGGATTGTAATTTCCAATGTTTGAGAGGTTTTATCACAAAATAACTTGTATCTGTGATATCGGTTGCTTCTGTTCCTCTCAACGTATCGTAGGTAACAAGGGTAATTTTGTTTGCTTTTCCAAGCGAATCCAAACTTACAATGCTGTCTATGCTTTGTTTGACAAAAGCCGTTGTTTCGATGGTTTTCAAGGTACGCGTGATTTTCATGCCGATGGTATCGGCTTGTGGTTGATGAGCAAATGCAGTCAATGGAAAGAGTAAAAAAGTGCTTAATAGCGTGCCAAAATTTCTCATAATTAATCAATTTTTAAATCGGAACATACCGGAAAATGGTCAGAATATTTAACGCGAATCGTTGTAAAATTTTCACAATAAAATCCTTCGGAAAAGAATACGTAATCTATCCGAAACGATGGATACACACCGCTATACGAGGTTCCCAAACCAAAGCCGCGTGCACGAAAACTATCGTTCATATTTTGGGAAACTTGTCGATAAGCAAACGAAACCGGCATATCGTTCAAATCTCCGCAAGCAATGGTTTTGTAGGGCGAATCGGTAATTAATTGTGCTAAAATTTTAGATTGTTCCGCACGTTTAGCGTAAGCCTTATTCATTTTCGAAATCATTCGTCCTACGCCTTTTCTGATGTCGGACGTTTCGGTTGGTGTAGAAATCAAATCGTAATAAAACGCATCATCGTCCTTTTGAAATCCGATGGATTCCAAATGAAAATTAAACACTCGAATCGTATCGCCATACGCCAAAATATCTGCAAAAACAATCATGTTTTTCGAATTTTCAAATCGAACCAAACTGTCATAAATGATGGGAAATTTGGAATAAATTTTATTGCCAAAAGCCATGTGATTATTGATGCGCGATATTGAAGTGTATTTCAGTCCGGCGTTTTCTCTCAAAAAACGAGTGATTTGCGATTGATTCAAATCTTCTCTAAACTCTTGAAAACAGATGATATCCGGAGATTCTTGAACTAAAAAACCTAAAATTTCACGTTGCGTTTGTCCTTTTTCCGAATTGACATGACCATAATAGTCGAACAAATCGACATTATACGAAAGAATTCTGATTTTTTTTTCATTCGTATCAAACTCTGCACTCTTGAATTGTGCCATAGTTTGAATGTTCGACCAATTCAATGCTATGGCGACTAACGGAAGAACGGTTGTTTTTTTCCAATTGAACAACAAAAAAACGAAGAGCAAAATGTTGGTTGCCAACAGGGGAGGAAATACCAATCCGAAATACGCAAACCACACGAATTTGGCGGGGTTCACGTAGGTTGCTATAAATGCAAACAGCAACAAAACAGCAAGGAATATCGCCGTACTGTTGATTAATATCCAGCCCCAGTTTTTATTATTTTTTGGACTCATAGTTGCAAAGTTACAAAAAAAATCGTAATTTTGCAAACCAATAAAAAAAATGAGCAAACGAATAAACCATATAAAAATTAAAAACAAGCGAGCCGAATTCGAGTATTTTTTTCTTGAAAAATTCACGGCAGGGCTTGTCTTACGTGGGACAGAGATAAAGTCTATTCGCGATGGAAAAGCCAATATCACCGATGCATATTGTGCATTTTTCAACAACGAATTGTTTGTAAAAAATATGCATATTGCCGAATATCGTTTTGGAACTTATCTCAATCATCAACCCAAAGCCGAGCGTAAACTTTTGCTCAACAGGAAGGAATTGAAAAAGCTCGAACTTCGCATCAAAGACAAGGGTTTGACGATTATTCCGACACTTTTATTTATCGACGAACGCGGTTATGCCAAGTTGAATATCGCTCTTGCCAAAGGTAAAAAGGCTTACGACAAACGCGAGAGTATCAAAGAAAAAGATTTACGACGAGAGATGAGTCGAAGTTTGAGTTAAGAGTTGAACGCCATATCGCCCGTCATACTTTCAATAACTCAATCCCAATACTGCACTGCAAACATTTTTTTTGATCGCAATAATGCTTTTTCAACGTCAGCAGTGCTTGACTGTCAGAGGCAGTGTTTGCAGGGATTCCACAGGATTCCCATTGACGAATTAAATGATTATTTTCGGCAGGTAAATCTTGTAAAAAACCGAGTGCTCTGTCGGAAATTACCGGCTTGTCGCGAAGTTTTCCAAAAGCAAATAAAAACGGAATAATCGTATTGATGAAAATGGAATATCGTGCGGAATACCCCAATTCTTTAGGCTTTTCAACGGATAATTTATCGAAAATATAATGCGTTTTCCAATAATCCGACACATCAACCTGCAATAATTTCAATCCGTCATCTACATTTTGAATATGCAGAATATCTTGAAAAATCTGGCTTTTCCTTTGAATGAGCGATGCAAAAAACGCCAAACGAAGCGTAGGAAATGAGCATGGTCGCAATCGTAGAAAATTCACCAATCCCTCTGAAATCGGAATTAATTTGAATTTTTGTTGTAAAAATGCGTACTCCTCTTGCAATGCTTTGGGATAGGAATCGTTGAATGTTGAATTTAACAATTGAGCTTGACCAAACAACATAGCTTCGATCTGAAATCGGTTATCAGCGTGCTTTTGCAGAAATTTCAACGATGTGCGTTTCGCAATTTGATGAAAGGATTCGGCATTGATTTTTAGTCCAAAACTTCGCAACAAATGTTGATAAAACGTTTCTTCCCACGAGTTGAGATTGTACGCCAAATCAATCAAAATTTCGTTCACTTTTTCTTCCAAACGCTCGATATTCAAACGCTCCAAAAGCATAACCCGTTTGGATTCCGACAGATTTTGCAAATGCTTTTCGCAAGGCACAAACCCTCTGTTTTCCCGCCAATTTGAAAATGTTTCAAAAACATTTTTCGAGAACTTTTCTCGAATCGAACACGTCGGAATCGTTGTGCCAATCGAGCGTTTCGCAGAAACATCGTTGTCATAAACGATATGCAAAATTACGGAATTGTACGCAGGATCTTTTTCGTGATGATGAGCATACCAATCGGAACTTTTGATGTGAATCTCTACATGTCCCGCCCAGAGCGTGTCTCCGATGCGAATGCGAGCATCTAAAAAGTCAGGACCGCCATCGGTATTGTGAAATCCGGGCTTTAATACTTCAACAGAATCGCCATTGGACGTCTGCAAAGGAGCATTCCATATCTGAAACCTCCATAAATAATGTAAAAAATCTTCGGTCATTTTTTTTTAATCTTTGGTTGTTACCTATATAACGCTCGACCCCCCGATTTTCGTATATTTTTTTTGTTAAAAAGTGTTAAATTGTTAATAACTTTCCGATTTTGTTAATAACCTCACGAAATTTAGTGAATAGTAAATGTAGTTACGATGTACGATTTACAAATGTACAATTTACGCTTCGCCAAATAGTAAATAGTAAATCCGTAAATCGTAAATAGAAACGGCACAGCGTAAAAAAATCATGAGGTCGCAAAGCGACCGAATACGACTTGCATATTCAAACTTTTTTTTGTATCTTTGTGCCTTAATAAAAATAAAATGTCTACTTACAACGAATACAAACATCTTAGCTTAACGCGGATTGGTGAGGAAATCCTGAAATTTTGGGAAGACCAAAACATTTTTCACGAAAGTTTGAAAATCCGCCAAAACTCTACTTCTTTTGTGTTTTACGAAGGTCCGCCTTCGGCAAATGGTGTGCCGGGAATTCATCACGTGATGGCTCGTGCTATCAAAGATATTTTTTGTCGCTACAAAACGCTCAAAGGCTTTCATGTTACACGAAAAGCGGGCTGGGATACACACGGATTACCCGTAGAAATCGGCGTTGAAAAAAAACTTGGCATCACCAAAGAAGATATCGGTAAAACAATTTCTGTTGAAGATTACAACAAAGAATGTCGCACGGAAGTGATGAAATATACGGATTTGTGGGACGATTTAACCCAAAAAATGGGCTACTGGGTAGATTTGGACAATCCTTATGTAACCTACGAAAACAAATATATCGAAACGGTTTGGTATTTGTTGAGCCAACTTTACAAAAAGGATTTACTTTACAAAGGTTACACGATTCAACCTTACTCTCCGGCAGCAGGGACAGGGCTTTCGACGCATGAACTTAATCAACCGGGGTGCTATCGAAATGTGAAAGATACGACTCTTGTTGCACAATTTAAGATCGTGAAAAACGAAGAATCAGAGAAGCTGTTCCGTCATTTCGAGCAAAGCGAGAAATCCCCCTGCAATAAGGGGATTGCCACGCCTGCGACTCGCAATGACGACAGTACTTTTGGAGATTTATTTTTCCTCGCATGGACAACAACACCCTGGACTTTGCCCTCAAATACTGCTCTTTGTGTTGGGAAAAATATCACTTACGTGATGCTGAAAACCTTTAATCCATACACGTTTGAGCCGATTACGGTGATTCTCGGAAAAGACACGGTTGCCAAATATTTTGACCCGAAAAATCAAGTTGAAAATACGACGGAGTTAGTTCTTTCGGACGACAAAAAAAACTTGCCGTATCAATTGGTTTGCGAACTGAAAGGAAGTGATTTGGAAGGCTGTCGCTACGAACAATTATTGCCATACGCACAACCCGAAGAAGGCGATGCTTTCCGCGTACTCACAGGCGATTTCGTAACAACGGAAGATGGAACCGGCATCGTTCATATCGCTCCGAGTTTTGGTGCGGATGACTTCCGTGTTGCCAAACAAAACGGAATCGGTGCACTGACGATGGTTGATAAAACCGGACGTTTTATTGTTGAAATGGGCGAATTTGCAGGGCGTTTCGTGAAACCGGAATACGAGGCAGACTACAATCCTAAGACCACAATTCCCGTAGATGTTGATATCGTTGTAAAATTGAAACGCGAAAATCGTGCGTTCAAATCTGAAAAATACGAACACTCGTATCCGCACTGCTGGCGGACGGATAAGCCGATTCTGTACTATCCGTTGGATTCGTGGTTTATCAAAACTACGGCGTTCAAAGAACGCATGATCGAGTTGAACAAAACCATCTATTGGAAACCCGAAGCCACAGGAACCGGACGTTTTGGCAATTGGCTCGAAAATTTAGTGGACTGGAATTTGTCGCGAAGTCGCTACTGGGGCGTGCCTTTGCCGATTTGGACAACCGAAGACAGAACGGAACAAATCTGCGTGGGTTCGGTTGAACAACTGCAACAGGAAATCGAAAAATCGATCACGGCAGGTTTTATGAAAGCCTCGCCATTAAAGGATTTTAAGGCGAACGATTTTTCAAAAGAAAATTACGATTCGTTCGATATTCATCGTCCTTATGTAGACGAAATCGTGCTGGTATCGCCCAACGGACAAAAAATGTTCCGCGAAACGGATTTGATTGATGTGTGGTTCGACTCCGGTGCGATGCCGTATGCACAATATCACTATCCGTTTGAAACGGACTTGAAAGGCGTGTTTCCTGCGGATTTCATCGCGGAAGGCATTGATCAAACTCGTGGTTGGTTTTTCACACTTCACGCAATTGCAACGATGTTGTTCGATCAAGTTTCGTTCAAAACAGTTGTTTCGAATGGTTTGGTGTTGGATAAAAACGGCAACAAAATGTCGAAACGTCTCGGAAATGGCGTCGATCCATTCGAAACCATTGCCAAATACGGTCCTGATGCCACACGTTGGTACATGATTACGAACGCACAACCTTGGGACAATTTGAAGTTCGACATTGAAGGTATTGCCGAAGTGCAACGCAAATTTTTCGGAACGCTTTACAACACGTACAGTTTCTTTGCACTCTACGCCAACATTGACAAATTCGAATACAAAGAAACCGATATTGATATCGAAAAACGTCCGGAAATTGACCGTTGGATTTTGTCGGAATTGAACACGTTGATCAAATATGTCGACGAATGTTATTCCGATTACGAGCCAACCAAAGCCGGTCGTGCGATTCAGGACTTTGTAGATGCACATTTGAGCAATTGGTATGTGCGTTTGTGCCGTCGGCGTTTTTGGAAAGGCGACTATTCCGATGACAAAATTTCGGCGTATCAAACGCTGTACACGTGTTTGAACACGATTGCGAAATTGATGTCGCCGATTGCACCGTTTTTTGCAGAACGTTTGTATTTGGATTTGAACCATGCAACACAAAAAGAACCGTTCAAATCCGTGCATTTAACGGACTTTCCGGTGAACGACGAAAAAATCGTTGACAAAGAATTGGAAGAACGAATGCAGTTGGCACAACAAATTTCATCGATGGTCTTATCGTTGAGAAAACGCTCGAATATCCGCGTACGTCAACCGTTACAGAGAATTATGATTCCTGTTATGACGAAACATTTGCAAACCCAAATCGAAAAAATTTCGCATTTGATTTTATCGGAAGTGAATGTTAAACATATCGAATTCCTTACGGAAACAGGCTTTTTGACGAAAAAAATCAAAGCCAATTTCAAACAACTCGGACCGAAATACAGTACGTTGATGAAGCCGATTTCCGCAGCAATCCTGACATTCACGCAAAGTGATATTCAAAAATTGGAAACCGATGGAAAATATATGTTGACCATTGAAAATCAAACCGTCGAAATCCTAATTTCAGACGTGGATATCATCACTGAGGATATTCCGGGCTGGGTGGTGGCTAATGAAGGCACTTTGACCGTTGCTTTGGACGTTACAATCACCGATGAACTTAGAGAAGAGGGCATTGCAAGAGAATTGGTCAATCGTATTCAAACGATTCGCAAAGAGCAAAATTTCGAAGTTACTGACAAAATTAATTTAATTGTTGAAAAAAATAATGAAATAAATTTGGCAATTCAGAATAATTTTGCGTATATTTGCACTGAAACTTTGGCAGAGTCGTTGGATTTGGTTGAAAAAATCAACCATTCGAACGCTCAAAACATTGAATTGACAGACGATTTGAGGACTTGCGTTGTAGTGATGAAAACCGAAAATAAGGAATTTGAAAAAAAATAAATTTGGAAAGGAGAACAGAGCCATGGCAAAAACAGAAAAAAACAAATACTCCGACAAGGAATTGCAAGAATTTAAAAAAATTATTATTGCAAAGTTGGAAAAAGCTCGCGAAGACCTGAAAATACTGACGGAGGCGTACGTTAATAATGGAGAAAACGACATTAACGATACATCGCCAACGTTCAAAGTTTTGGAAGAAGGGTATCAAGTGATGTCGAAAGAAGAAAATGCACGTTTGGCGGCACGTCAACAAAAATTCATCGCATCGCTCGAAGCAGCACTGATTCGCATTGAAAACAAAACGTACGGCATTTGTCGTGAAACGGGTAAACTTATTGCGAAAGAACGCTTGCGTTTGGTTCCGCATGCTACGTTGAGCATTGATGCAAAACTTCAGCAAAATAAACCGAAATCAGCATTTCAACCAAAAAACGAAGAGTGAAAAAACAACATTTGCCTTTTGTGATTATCGGTTCAGTGTTGTTGATTGATCAAGCACTGAAATTTTGGATCAAAACCAATATGCTTTTGGGTCAAGAATTTGTGGTTTTTGACTGGTTTCGGATTCATTTTTTAGAAAACGAAGGTATGGCGTTTGGTATGAAATTCGGAGGAGAAATAGGTAAATTAATCTTGTCTCTTTTGCGAGTTGCGGTTGTTGTCGGAATTATGTGGTGGATTTACGATTTGATTCGTAAAAACGAGAGTATATGGACTGTTGCGGCGATTTCATTGGTTGCAGCCGGAGCGTTGGGGAATATCATCGATGGCTGTTTTTATGGTTTGATTTTTAGCGAAAGCGGTTACCATGGATTTATCGGAGCACAAGCCGCACAGTTTTTGCCGGAGGGTGGGGGATATGCGGGTTTTTTGCATGGTCATGTTGTGGATATGTTTTATTTTCCGTTGTTTGAAGGAACATTTCCAAATTGGTTTCCATGGGTTGGTGGCGAACAGTTTTTGTTTTTCAGACCGGTGTTTAACATCGCCGATTCTGCAATAACAACAGGTGTTACAATGTTTTTTATTTTGCAAGTTTGGTGCAAAAAAGCAGAAACGAAAATATGATTTGTTTTCCAAATGCCAAAATTAATCTCGGTCTGTTCGTTACCGAAAAACGTCCCGACGGATTTCATAATATCGAAACGATTTTGTTCCCGATTCCGTTGTGTGATGTGTTGGAAATTACAGTAGAGACGGGGCATGCCTCGTCGTCCCTACATGTACACGGAATCGAAATTGACGGAGATCCGAAAGATAATTTGATTTTTAGAGCGTTGGAATTGTTGAAAAACGATTTTGATTTACCGAATATGCGGATTAATTTACTCAAAAGAATCCCATTTGGTGCGGGTTTGGGAGGAGGTTCGTCTGATGCGACATTGATGTTGAAAATGTTGAATGAAAAATTTTTGTTGAATATCTCCAATGAAAAATTAGAGGATTATGCTCGCCAAATTGGTAGTGATTGTGCATTTTTTGTGAAAAATAAACCGACGTTTGCTTACGAAAAAGGTGATAAATTTAAGCCGATAAATTTAGCTTTATGGGGTTATCGATTAGTGTTGATTTGCCCGCCAATTCACGTGAATACGAAATCGGCATATCAAGATATTAGTCCAAAACCTGCCGAATTGGACTTGCAATTGTTGCCCAATATCTCGGTCAATAAATGGAAAGATATTTTACAAAATGATTTCGAACCATCTGTTTTTGCACAGCACCCGATATTGGCAGACATCAAACAAAACCTCTATGATGCAGGTGCAGTCTATGTTTCAATGAGTGGTAGCGGCTCGGCGATGTTTGGATTATTTCCGGGAAGTAAGTTTTCAAAATATCGAATTTTGCAATCTTTGCCATCATCAATTTGCAAGGAATCCAAAGTATTTATGATAGATTTGGCAAGTTCCAAAAGTTCGATTTCCAAATTATATTGAGATTTTGTGATTAAACTCAATGAAGTCGGATTGCCAGCATTTTCAGTGAATACGGTTTGATTTACGTTTAGTCCGACGCCAATTACAGAGAATAAAATTTGATTGCTTTGAATCGTGTTTTCAATCAAAATTCCGCAAATTTTTTTCATATCGACAAAAATATCGTTTGGAAATTTGATGTTAATTTTGTGCGGATAAGTTTCAAACCCGTCCTTACGACTTAAATAATTCACAATACCCACCGAAACCGCTTGACTGATGATAAACTGATCTTTCGGTTTGATATTTTGGGGTTCAATAATCAGCGAAAATGTGAGATTTTTTCCGGGTTCGCTTTCCCAAGTCTTTACACCTTGTCCGCGTCCTGCGTTTTGTGAAACGGCATAAATGATTTGTCCGTCCTTCGCTTTGCCCTCTTTTATCAAGGATTTTGCGTAGTTGTTGGTTGAGTCTAATTGGTCGAATTTTAAAATTTTCATTGAGTAAAAGATATTAATCATCCTCAAAAACAACACCGATTTTTACCGTGTCTCTTTTAGCAGGACGTCTGTTTCGTCGCGTATTTACAGGCTTTTCGGGTTCATCGTCAGTCCATTCAATAACGAATTTCCCTTGCTCTTGTTGTTTCCAAAGTTCTTCCTGACGCTTGGTTTCCTCACTTTTTTGCAGAAATTGAAATTCATCTTTCAAAATACTTCCGACAACTTTTCTCTCTTGTCGTCCGGCAGTTGCAACAGCAGTGGTAACTTTACTGATTCCTGCCCCTAATTCCAAATTTCGGAATACATTTTTGAAATCGTAGGTAAACTTAGGATTTTCGGTAGTTCCGGTTACATGAACGAACAAACTGATTCGTCTTTTTTCATCCTCAACGGCAGTCAGTTCGGCTTGATTTTTTCGTCGCTCTCTGCGACGTCGACTCAACAATTCCGACAACGCAATTTGAACGCTGTAATCAATTTGTCCATCGAAATGATGTGTACCTGCAACATTCAAATTCATTGCATTTGAGACGATTTTCATTTCCGGAATACTGATGATTTCGTTTCGAATTTCAATTCTGTTTTCGAGGGTTGCAAATTTCACATTATTTAACGTTTCTTCATCCACAAAACGCGACAATTTTTGCAACATGGCAACGTTGTTGAGTTCACCGTTGGAAATTTTGGTTTGCATCGTAATCCAAAGCGATTTTTTATCCAAACCATCTTTCGTTGAATAAATTCCGATAGCCGAAATTTCCGCGTCAATCAAGCCTTTCAGGTTTTTATTGGTGATTTCGGTTTGTCCGAAATTATCCATTTCAAAAAACAATTTTTCGGCATTGATTTTCGAAATTGAACCCTCAATGCGGAAGGGTAGGCGAACGTTGTCGGACAGATCAATTTCTACAACACCATTCACATTGCCATCAAAAACATCCGCAGAAAAATGGTCGACAAATAAGATGTGTTTTTGATATTGAATGCGTCCGCTTAAATTTTGCAATTCAATGTTGTCAATTTGGTGTTTATCGATATTTAAATCTCCGGAAATATACATCAGTTCAGGCTTTTCGATATGTTTGAAAAAATCCTGTGCGGTTAATGATGCCTTAAAATTACTGCCATTAAATTCACCTTTTACAAGTGGAATTTGCAATCGATTTTGATTAAATTCGAAATCTACCTCATCTAATTTTATTGGTGATTTTACGATGGAATCTTGTAATTTGAGCATTACATATTTAGCTGTGCCATTCCCTTGAAATTGTCCTTTTAAAATCTCTGAAAGGCTTATAGAATCGAAGTTTTTGAAGGTATGCCGATATTCGATTTTACCGGTAAATTCTCCGGTTGCATTCACGATTTGAGGCACTGAAATAAATTGGGTTAATTCCTCCAATTTAGTTTCAATCTCTGCATTTAGCTGGATGGTTGGCACTTGAAAATTAGTAACAGCAAGGCTTGCACCAAGCTGAATGTTTTCCGAATAGGCACTAAAATCTCGGATTTGCAATCGGCAATTGGATAATTTATTGATATCGGAAGTTGAAAAAACGCCTGAAAAATTTACGTCGAAAAATTGAATTTTAGTGCTTTTTTCGTAAATTTGGCCATCTCGAAAATCCCATTCTGCCGCAATTTTCGGAAGATTTCCTTCGGTATAGTCGCCCGACAAAACCAATCGAAAATCAAAGTCGCCACGAGTACGATAACCTTCAATTTCTTGTGCAAATTTAGCGGGAAGTTGTCTAACAAATTTCTGTAAATTCAGGTTTTTTCCAACCACTTCCAAATTCATGTTTGGTGCGTTATCACTGTAATTTACGAATCCGGAAAGATCAAAATTCAAATCTGCTAAACGAATAAAACCGTCTAAAAAATGAATGGCTCGTTCGGTGTTATCAATTCGAAGTTGTGTTCGCAAACTCACACTTTTTTTAGATAAAATAATGGTTTCGCCCGACTGTAATAAATCCAAATGAAAATCTCCGGAAAGCGAGATATCTTGCAGGTTTTGAGAAAAATCGCCTCTTGCATTCGCCCGATAAAAAAACAATTCGTAACGTTGTTCGGATCGCTCGTTTACAAACGTCAAATGTGTATTTTTGAACTGCACTCTTTTCAACGCAAATGAAAAATCAGACAACGGTGCATCATTGGTTTTCCACAGATTGTAATTCTCCGTACCATCGGCGTAGAGCTTGATTCGGGCAGTCGCACCGCCCAAATCAATCCGCTTGACTTCATATCGTTTCGCAATGATATCGCGTAAATTGAAATTCAACGACAAACTTTTTGCTTCGAGCAAAGGCTCGGAATCATTAGGGTTTGAGCCCATTGCCACGACATTTCTGAAATCCAAAGCGATGTGAGGAAAACTTGACCAAAACGTGAGATGCATACGTTCTACGTTGACTTCGCCCGTTAAAGACTTGTTCAGTTCACCGATAACAATGTTTTTTATTTTGTCCTCATCACGCAAAACAGCAAAATAAATAACGACTGAAACCGCTATAAACAGGGCGAAAAGACTACATAGTGTCCATACTAAATATCGTTTGACTTTTTTCATTTCATTTTCAAAAACGAAATTTCTTTATCGGTTAAAAATCGCCAATGTCCACGCGACAAATCTTTTTTCGTTAATTCGGCAAATAAGACACGATCTAATTTCGTTACGGTGTATTCGAATTTTTCAAAGATTCGTCGAACCACACGATTCATGCCGGAATGCAGTTGAATGCCGATTTCATCTTTGGTTCCTTGAATCAAATTTACTTCGTCTACATGCACAAATCCATCCTCTAATTCCACGCCTTTTGCAATGTCTTGCAAATCTCTTTTGGTGATATTTTTATCAAGTTTAACGTGGTAAATTTTTCGTGCACCATGCGATGGGTGTGTCAGTTTTTTCGCCATTTCGCCGTCGTTTGTAAACAACAAAACACCGGTTGTTTGCCGATCCAAACGCCCAACCGGATAGATACGTTCTTTACAAGCCCCGCCAATCAAGTGCATCACGGTTTTTCGTTCTTGCGGATCATCAGTGGTGGTGATGTAACCTTTGGGTTTGTTCATCAACAAATAAACTTTTTTCTCGGAAACTAACGTTTCTCCGCCGAACTCAACTTTATCCGTCGGCAACACACGAGTTCCAAGTTGCGTAACAATCTCACCATTGATACGAACCACACCGCTTGCGATGAGCGTGTCTGCTTCGCGACGCGAACAAATTCCGGCATTTGCAATATATTTGTTTAAGCGAACACCCGCTGCTGTAGATGTTTTTGAGGGAGCAGACTTTTTTCTGAAAAAAGGCTTATCTTTACCGAACTTAGACCTTTCAGATGATTTTGATGACACAGATTTTTTAATCATGGAATTTTTTTTTGCAAAGATACGATTTTTTTTTGAACTTTTCTTCAATACTTTTTTTGAGAGCAAAATTTTTTTGATTCACTAATCACTATTCACTAATCACTAAATTTCGTGGAGTTATTAACAATTTGCGGAAGTTTTCAACATTTTAACACTTTTTAACAAAAAAAATATACGAAAATCAGGGGGGTGAGCGTTATATATACGTGAACCGTGAACTGTGAACCGTGAATAGAATAATGAACCTAAAAAAAAATAAAACACTATGAAAAAAATTAATGTACAAGATACTCTTGTGAGTATCATTCAAAAAAATGAGATGGACTATGTTTCGATTACCGACATAGCCAAATTCAGATCAGACGAACCCGCTGCCGTTGTAGCTAATTGGATGAGGATCAGAAACACTATTGAGTATTTGGGGATATGGGAGTATCTCTATAATCCGGTTTTTAAACCCCTCGAATTCGAGGGGTTTAGAGCAGAGGCAGGCTCAAATGCGTTTGCCCTGTCTCCGCAAAAATGGATCGACAGGACTAATGCTATCGGTTTGATATCTAAGTCGGGACGATATGGCGGAACATTTGCTCATAAAGATATTGCGTTCAAATTTGCAAGTTGGATTTCGATTGAATTTGAACTGTACATGGTCAAGGAATTCCAACGTCTTAAAGAGGACGAGCAAAAAGCCTTAGGCTGGTCTGCCAAACGTGAATTGGCTAAAATCAACTACCATATTCACACCTCTGCCATCAAGCAAAACCTTATTCCTGCGGAACTTACATCACAACAAATATCCTTTATTTATGCTGACGAGGCGGATGTTTTGAATGTTGCTTTGTTTGGAATTACTGCCAAACAATGGCGTTGTGAAAATCCCGACAAGGAAGGCAATATGCGAGATTACGCCTCAATCAACGAATTAATTTGCCTATCGAATATGGAGAATCTGAATGCCGTTTTTATCAACGAGGGCTTGTCGCAAAAAGAACGCTTAATCAAGTTAAACCACATCGCCATTCAGCAGATGCAAATTTTGCTGGGAGTGGAGAATCGGAGGTTATTGAATTAGTGGTTGTCGCAAATGCAATCGTAGGGGTCGAAAATTTTCGACCCATACAATTTAATTATCCTTCACACACCGCAGCGCGAACCCGAGGCCCTTGTTGTTCAGACCCGTGGTCACATAGCTGACAAGGAAGTACAAGTTCTCGGCGTACTCCGGTGGAGAGCCCGGTCCCTCGGTGAGCGACCAATAGTAGCCGTTAAAGCCCTGAATGTAGAGTGTCGTGCCCCACAAGTAGCCGGTGAAAGCACCACCCCAGGAGTTCTGTAGCCAAGTGGCACCCGCTGGATTAGCGGTCGCACCGGAAGCCTGCAAAGCTTGGAAGTCCGCCAAAGTAGGTACACGCCAATTATCGCCCGGAGGGCAAAGCAAATCCTGGAAACGTAGCACCATGCACCACGAGAATAAATCGCCGTAACTGCCATTTTTTACACAATCGGAATTGCCCCATTTATCGATATCTGTAGGATTGTTAGTAGTTACGCCGGCAGTATATGCTGCGGCGGAGGCTTTGCAATAGGGTGCAATCACCACATCCGACCAAGTGCGTTCATTGGCACCCGAACCCACAGTCCATGTTGTACCGGTTCTGAAGGAAGGGGCGCCCGCAGCCAGGAAAACAGCGGTTGTGAGGTCTCCGTTGCAAGCACTCACAATATGCTTGCCGCTCGTGTTGGGCGTTGTAGCTGTTCTCCCACAACGATCTGTAGCCACAGCGTAGTAAAACACACCGTCAGTGTTTATTGTTTCGTAGGGTGGTGTAAACGTGTTGGTTTGTGCACCATTTGCTGTGCCCATGCTTGTGCCACCTGTGGTGCTTGCGGTAGTGTTTGAATACCACTGAATGGTAATCGGTGGCATGCCTGTGGGCTCATCTGTGAGTGTGAGCGTAGAGTCAAAGGGTATGTTTTGCCATGTGGTTTGGTCAATAGTCGGTGTAACCATGCCAATGGTGGGTGGTGCTCCTAAAGTGATACTGCCATGTAGCAGCTCTACGCCGCAGGTATTGCTTACGGTGTAATGGTGAGTGCCAATGGCTGTGGGCGTGCCTTTAATGGAAACAGGCCACGCGTATTCTCGCTCGCCGAGCGGAGTCGAGGCGTCACCGGATACGATAATGCCCTCAGGAGGATTTTCAAAAGAATGGATGCGTGTCTCGTTCGTCCACCAAGTGATGATCAGAGTTCGTCCGATCACCGATGGAAATTCGATAGGATCTATCTGCTCGCCCGGACAAAGAGTTTGATGCAAGGGTGCGTCAGGACACCACTGAGGAATGGGACAATGAGCAAAACTTTTGGTCGCAAAAGTTGCGATGAGGACTAAGGTAAAGATTGTTTTTTTCATGATTGTTTTGGTTTATGATTTATGAATTATGATTTATGATTTAGGGCAATAAAAAAAGCGGACTTAAATATCCGCCACTGAGGTTTAGCACAACCCGAACATAGAAACAAATAAGCCCGCATTACTGCGAGCGTTTACCTATTATTCT
>Ga0099364_10002026_pt1 | contig 32639 bp, 30 predicted proteins | sample TergutTh196P3_FD_73070 | JGI IMG/M metagenome (GOLD analysis project Ga0099364, IMG submission 73070) | Microcerotermes parvus P3 segment gut microbial communities from Pointe-Noire, Republic of the Congo - Th196 P3 | ecosystem: Host-associated > Arthropoda: Insects > Digestive system > Gut ... | reverse complement strand
CGAAGGATTCACAGCAAGGGAGTGGTAACTACTGGAGAAACACCCGATAACAGAGCCGAAGATATACGTGAACATCTGGCAAGCTGTCGCAGTATGTTGGCGGGGTGGAGGGTGGAGTGCCGCGAACGATTGCTCCGATAGGCTCTGTCAGCCGAGAATTGTAACTATCTGCTCAGTACCCCTCTGCTGAAACCTTCCAAGCCCCGTCATTGCGGCCTCCGAGCCGCAATCCCCTCGAAATCCGCAGGGAATGCTGGTCAATCGCCTCCCCTGAATGTTTCAAGGCAAGGGCGTGGTAACTCTGCCTCTGAGTATCGTTAGCCTCATTTTTATTGAAATTGTACACCAAACGTGCTAAACTGAGATTGGCCCTTGATAGATGTGTTGAATCTGCATTCGCATTGTAGTATAGTATTGCCGGGATAGTTTGAAATGGTTAAAACAGCAAGCAGGAATAGTATTATGAGCGACGTATTAAGGACAGATATACATGAAATACTGACTGACAGCAATATCCCCTGGGAAAGACTTAAGGGCTGCGCTGTGCTGGTAACAGGGGCGACGGGCCTGGTCGGCAGTCTGCTTATCCGCGCGATGTCGGCGGCGAACACAGAGTTTAAGCTTAATATGAAGCTGATCGCCCACGGCAGAAACACCGGCAAGGGCAATGCCCTTACTGAAGAGTGTGGGGCAGAGTTTATCTCCTGCGACATTAGCGAGCCTTTTCCGGCCATGTGTTTGCCGGATACTCTGGACTATGTGTTCCACTGCGCCGCTATTACAAAATCGTCGGATATGACCGCAAAGCCCGCAGATGTGATTTCAACGATGGTTGACGGCACAAAAAACGCACTTGAGACAGCGCTGGAAAAGCGCTGCCGTGGTTTTCTCTACCTCTCGTCTATGGAGGTTTACGGACGCCCGGAGTTACCTGAGGTGGACGAGAACGATTTGGGGTATTTGAACCTGTCGAATCCGCGCAGTTGTTATCCTGAAAGCAAAAGGCTCTGCGAGACGATGTGTGCAGCGTATGCCGTTCAGTATGGCTTGCCTGTGAAGATCGCTCGCTTAGCCCGGACATTTGGTGCTGGGGTGAAAAATGAGGAAAGCGACGCCCGCGTAGCTAATCAGTTTGTGAATAAGGCCCTCGCAAATGAGGATATAGAGCTTCACACACCCGGTAACTCAATAGCTAACTGCTGTTACTCCGCTGATACGGTCCGCGGCCTGCTGACTGTTCTTCTCAAAGGGAAGGACGGAGAATCATATAATATCGCAAATTCCGCCGCAAGCGCGACGATCCGCGAAATGGCGGAAATACTGGCAAATAAGGTCTGCGGAGGTAAAATAAAGGTTGTGGTAAATGTGCCGGAGGATATAATGAGACACGGATACGCGCCGGACGTGTGCCATACGATAAACGCAGACAAACTGAAAGATTTGGGCTGGACGCCGAAATACGGGCTTGAGGAAATGCTTAGACGGATGCTGGCAGACCGGCGCGAGCAAAAAAACATAAAGACTGAGTAAAGCATACAGCCCATTTGACCGATGCTCGCAGCTATTCGCAAAGCCGCTTTATGACGCGGTACCGAACAGCTTAACTGTAATAACTCTTTTCCGGGGAGGATGCAATATGACGACAGCGCTCATTTTCGCCGGCGGAACCGGATTGCGCATGAACACACGGGCAAAACCAAAGCAGTTTCTGGAGTTGCACGGTAAGCCTGTGATCGTCTACACTATCGAACACTTTGAGCTGCATCCGGAAATAGACAATATTATTGTCGTATGCCTGGAAAACTGGATGCCTGGACTCCGGCATTTGCTCAGACAGTACGCGCTGGACAAGGTCAGTCAGGTCGTGCCCGGCGGAGACAGGGGAGACATATCCATATTTCATGGCTTGAGAGCCCTGGAGGGAATTTGCCAGAAGGACGACATTGTTTTGATACACGACGGCGTCCGGCCGCTTATAAACGCGGATCTGATTTCGGCAAATATCGCAAAAGTCAAAGAGTGTGGCAACGCGATAACAGTAGACTACGCAACAGAGAGCGTAGTCCGCCTTGAACCCGGCGGACGAGTGACAGACGTGCCCCCAAGGTGGGAAATGTATTCAGCCAAAGCGCCGCAGTCATTCAGATACGGTATGATTTCCGAGCTTTACAAGAGGGCGCAGAGCGACGGCAAAATAACTGTGGACTCCGCGCATCTGTGCGGCATTTACGGGGTGGAGATGCACACAGTCGTCAGTTCTCCGAACAATATAAAAATCACCGCACCGGCAGACTACTATATCTTCCGCGCCTTGTTTGAGGCTATGGAAAATGAGCAGATAATAGGGATTTGACATTGCATGTGTGTGGGTATTTTGAAAATGGAATACTTGGAGCAATTACTACTTGGTTGAGGTAAACACATGACTGTAGAGTACATAATCGTACAAGCGGGAGGGAAGGGGACGCGTCTCGAACACCTGACGGTAAACAAGCCAAAGGCGCTTGTGCCCTTTGAGAATTTGCCCATGCTGTTTCACCTTTTTCGAAAATTCCCGGAAAAGCGTTTTGTGATAATTGCAGATTACAAAAAAGAAGTTTTGCGCGAATACATGGAATGCTTTGCGAAAATACAGTACCAAGTTGTGGACGCAGTGGGCTTCGGAACATGCTCGGGCGTGAAGCAGGCTGTCGATCTCCTGCCGGACGGTGAGCCGTTTATGCTCATATGGTCGGATTTGATCCTGCCTGAGAGCTTTTCTCTTCCGGAACAGGATGGCAACTACATAGGAGTATCTCAAACGTTTCCCTGTCGCTGGAGTTATTTTGACGGCGTATTCAGGGAAGAACGCTCTGAGGAACAAGGAGTTGCCGGATTGTTTGTGTTTCAAGATAAATCAATTCTTGCCGGAGTTCCGGAAAACGGTGAGTTTGTCCGTTGGATAAATGAGCGGGGAGTGCGATTTTCCGAACTTGGCCTTGCGGGAACGCACGAGCTTGGCGTATTATCCGAATACGAGGCGTTGGGACTCGAAAAATGCAGGCCGTTCAACAGGATGACCATTGACGGTGATAAAGTTATTAAAGAGCCGGTTGACGAGCAAGGCATAAAACTTTCCCGATTAGAGCGCAAGTGGTACGAAACCGCAATTTCCAAAGGCGTTAAGAATATCCCGAAACTGTTTTCTGCTCAGCCGCTGATAATGGAAAGAATAAACGGCAGAAACATATATGAGTATGCTGAGTTTTCGTTTGATGAAAAGAAAAAGATTCTGATAAAGCTGGCGGCGGCGCTGAAGGAGCTGCACGGGCTGGTATCCATAAGGGCTGACACATTCAGCCTTAAGGAGGCTTACTACGGCAAGACAATGGAAAGGCTCCGTATAATCAGGGACTTAATACCGTTAGCAAAGCAGAAAACAATCACTGTCAATGGACGTGATTGCCGCAATGTATACTGCTATAAACGTGATTTCGAAAGGAAGCTGGACAGTCTGCGTTGTGATAAGTTCACGTTTATCCACGGCGACTGCACATTTTCAAATCTGATGCTTAAAAGCGGCGAGGAGCCGGTTTTCATTGACCCGCGCGGATATTTTGGATTCTCAGAGCTTTACGGCGACCCAAACTATGACTGGGCAAAGCTGTATTACTCTTTGGTAGGCAACTACGACCGTTTCAACCTGAAAGACTTCCGGCTGAATATTGGCGAAGACAATGTGGAGCTAAAGATCATGCCAAATAAGTGGGAAGACCTGGAACAAGACTTTTTCTATCTTTCCGGCGCAGACAAGCAGACGATAAAGCTTATCCACGCAGTCATTTGGCTTTCATTGACAACATATGCCTGGCAGGACTACGACTCAATATGCGGCGCGTTTTACAACGGCTTGTATTATCTGGAGGAAGTCTTTGATGGAGCATTTTGAAAAAACGCTGAAAATAATAAACGATGCGGTACGCTCTATACGGGAAGACGAGTTTGAAGCGCTCACAAAGGACTGCCTCATGGCCTTGAACTCAGGCGGAAAAATCATCGCGTCAGGCTTGGGGAAAAATGTGCCGATATGTGAAAAATTTGTCGGTACGCTCAACTCAATAGGCGTACCGGCAGCGTTTATGCATACGAACTCGGCGGTTCACGGCGACCTTGGCATTGTCCGCAGCGGCGACATTGTGATCGTGCTGACAAAAAGCGGTGAAACATCCGAATCAGTATACCTTGTGGATATGTTAAAAAAGCGCGGCTGCAATGTCTGGCTGCTGTCTTTCAGCCGCAGCAGTACGCTGTACCGTAATGTGCAAAACAGGCTTATTGTCGAGTTGGAGCACGAAGGCGATGAGTGGAATATACTGCCGAACAATTCGACGGTGCTGAACCTGATCGTTTTGCAGGAGCTTGCGATGCAAATCGCGAAAAAGCAAGACGTTAGCATAAACTCACTTAGGCAAAACCACCCTGGCGGGGCGATTGGGGCAAAATTTTTGTGAGATTCATTTTCTCCCATCCGGGCAAGTCGAAAAAATCCTCGATCTTATGAGGCGTTGTACTGTAATAACAATCCGGAAACACCAGTATCTTCCGGCAGCGGGCCGTATGGACGATGTCGCACAGCCCGTTGCGCAGCCCAATGAAACAGCCTGCAAACTCCGCCGCGGAAGCCATTTGATTGAGCGGCAGAAAAAGCGGCGTCGTGCCCTTAACTGGCTTTTCTCTTCCGTCTATGCTCGTGCAGACATGATACCCTTTGTCCCGCCATTCACCGGCAAGTCCCTCCCAAAACAAGTCCGGAGGCCCAACGACGCTCTTCGCGTATGGTGAGATTATCACAGTTTTGTCTTTGACGATTCCGGGTTCTCCGCTAAAGGCATGCAAGCATGTCGGCGCCGTGGGTTCGATGTCCATGGCCAGACCATAAACACCGCAGCGGTAATAATCAATAAACGACAAGAAATGCCTGTCAAGATACTTAATGATATTGTCCGTGTATGGCCGGTCGTGGTGCGCTATTATACAGTTATTTTCACGGGTGTAGATAAGAGCCTGTACCAGCTCATCCATCTCGGCCAAATCCAGCACTGTAGTATTCTCAGCGCCAAACATATCCGCAACTTGACGGCAGCCGTCTCCCGTGACAACCGCCGCAATCTCTCGTATTCCATGCTTTTTGCAGTAGTGAGGTAAAAACGCCATCGCCCAATAGACGTCGCCGAGGGCGTTATTAGGGCAGACTATGAGATGTTGTTTTGGGCAGCATGTGCGTATGCGCTCCAGCAGCAGTGTTCCGCGCAGCATACGCGCTTTTTGTGACTCGAAGGTCTCTCCGGATAAGGAATATACAGCAAAAGAGTTATAATCTGCAACCCGGACGATCTCACCGTCATAATCAAAACGCCTGAGCTGTGCAGACATATCCGCGAAAAAGCGCGAAGCAATGAGGACGATGCTGTTTTCGGCGTTGTATTGCTTTATCAGTTCAGGCGGCTCGATGGGTATGTCCCGGTAAGAAAGCCCTTGCTTTGACGCACTGTTATCAAGAATAGCGGATGGACATACATTGTGCCCCAGCAAATAATCCGCCATTTCTTCTGTGGCGTTACAATGGCCGAACAGAAGCGCCGTCCGGCAGTCAAAAGACCGAGCATTGATGAGTGTGGACAGGGTATCTGTCATTGCGTTTTTATTTGCAGGTTTCATCCAGCCCCCCCAGTATGACGTCGCTTATCAGGCTTTCCTCGGTTGTAACCCCGCTGTCAAGCAGATTGCGAAGCTTGCGCCCATAAGGCAAATCAAAAGAGCCGATGATAAGATTGCCGGTGAATTCATAAAGCGAGTATAGGGCGAGAAGAGCTTCCGACTCTTCGCAAGTCAGCTTAAGCGTTTCATATGAGCCGGAAGGCGGAAGCGGTACAACTGCAGCAGCAACAGCCCTGACCTGTCTGCCGGCGTCTGAGAGCCTTTCGATCCTCTCTTGAAAAGTATCCAGTATCGCAGTATGCATAGAAGCTCCGTCATCAGGAATAAGCAGCACGCAATCGTATCGATCCAGTTTGTTCCTTTGCCAATAATTGCGGCCCTCTTCCGCATTATTCATTATGCACTCACCTGTCTCTTAGTTTGTTTCACCGTGATATGCGTCATAAATCCGGGTCGATCACAAATCGTGTATCACAAAACACATCGCGCTCTGTATTGACCGCTATTGCAGTTTTCAGCCCTGAAGGTTTTTTGTCATTTATTAATATACGCTCTCCATATGGGGCGTTATAAATTATCTGATCATATCTTATATTGTTCCCATTTAAAAAGCCTTCGGTAATCGCGCTTAAATCACTTGTCCTGGCAGTGATGAAAACTATCATGTCTGTTTCAGGAATCCCTGCGAGAAACTCCTTTGCGCCCTTAAGCAAGGCGTCGTTACCGTCAACGATATATCCATTATGCTTTACGACTGTTCCATCCAAGTCCATGATCCAGGTCTTAGGCAGCGACGATAGTCTGACAGCGTCATTATCATTTGGCATCATTATATGCACCACTCCATGCTTTTAGCCTGTCGAATCTAAGAGTTCGGCTCAAGTTTAGTCAACGTACTCGTCGATGGTTTTATGGCTTCGCGCCCATGGAAAAGTTCGACGGTTCTTGATATCGCAATAGCTGCAGAATGGGACGCGATTAGCAACAAACTCGGCAAGTTCTTCATAGCTGCTCGCCTTATATATATCAATACTATCTAGCTCACATGTTTTCAAATCCTGATTAAATGCTTCGTTAAAATAGTGAACATAGGGTATAATTGAGCAAGTATATAGCCGGCCATCTTTTAAAGTGATTGTTTCATTCAAATGGTAGCAGGAAATAAACTCATATGTTTCGCGCGACCCGTTCAAGTCAAACGGATGCTTTGTAGAGCGCTTTGTTTTACCGCGCACTCTGTCAGCTACTTCTCCAAATACTTCAATTTTCACTCCATATTCTTTCGCCTTTTTCTCAATTTCAGTGATGTTCAGTTTGATTGGGTATTCGGTCAGTTGTATAGTAATGTTATTGTCTCTGCAGTATTTCCAGAAGTTTCCGTTAGGAGAATGCTCAGCCTTAAGCAGAAGCAGCCCATTAGTGAAGAAGTAAATAATACTATTTGGAAAAAGCGAACGGGATATTTCAACAAATCTGTTCACATCTTTATGGAGCAAAGGTTCGCCACCTTGCAGCTTGAAAATATCAATATGATTGCCGCAAAGCTCGGCTAAACGCTCCATATCACGTTTGAATTCGTCAACGTCCAGGAATGTTGGTGGGGCCAGGTGCGAAAAGTGGTCGCACATTTGACAATTCAGATTACAATGATCGGCAACATTGACTTCTATCCACATTCTATCGCGCGGGCGAGGGGTCAGTTTATGGGCAATCGTCCATTTATTATATCCACTCATAATAAAATAGTCTGTGAATCCGCGTCCCCGCAAACGTGGTATTATTCCATCGAAATATCTATCGCTTAGTCCAATAATTAATCCGGTATCCTCAAAATCAATACCATCAATTGTATATTTAGGAATACTTCGGTAACACAATTCCCTGTCATCGCTATATGTGGTTACATAACCGTCTATGTTAATACCGCATATATCAAAGAATTTCAGAAGGTATTCCTGATTGCTTGCACACCCGTAAATGTACAAATGCTTGTATTTCTTTGCAAAGCTTATCATATCTTCTATTTCATAAAGATGCGGCTGGTCGAAAAGCATATTGATAACCCCCCTTAATACTTGCCTCTGTCAATTTAGTACACTATTTATCTTTTCAAGAACTTCGTCCTTAATAGTTGAACTGTACTCTATTTCCAATGCATCTTCGCATAATCCCATTTTTTTAAGGCTAAAATACTCAAACTGCGAAGACCTGTAAAAGAAACCTTCTTTTTCGTAGAAAATAACTTTTTTACAGCTCGATGAGCTTATCACATCGCACAATCCGCTCCGTACGCCGACAAAATAACCCGCCGCGTCCATAAAAGTAATTGCCATATTGAGCGGGAAGAAAACCGCAGCCGTACCCGGAATGGGCTTTTCTGTTCCAGCGCAGTTTGTGCAGACTGAATATCCTAGCTCAGTGCACTGGAAAACGATTGCCTCCAAAACGTCATCCGGCAAATCAAACAACGTATTGGAATACGGCGACAGTACTACGGTTTTGCCCTTTGTCAGACTGTATTTTCTAAACAATTCGTCAACTTCCTTGCGGCAATCCATTTGCGGCGGCAGTTTGTGAGAGATGCTGTCGTCAAATCCGAACACGAAGTAGCGGAATACTTTTTCAAAATTTAAACCCTTATACCCTCTAATCCATTGCGACGCCTCCCCCAGCCAGCCGTCATTCAAAATAACAATGTTCCAGTCAGTTCGCAAAAAATGATGGCAGCCTATAATATCATCTGTCACTGTGGGTTTCATCACGATAGTATTCTTAATTTCGAACATCTCGGCAACTTTTTTGCACGCGCCGCTGACGACGAGAAATACATAATCGGAAATCTTATTTTTTTTGATATACTCGTCGAAAAGTAACCCTGTCAAATAGATGTCGCCGACTCCGGTGTATGGAGCAATAAACACGACGCGTTTTTCGGACGAACACTTCTTCAGTTTTTTATATGTGACATATCCCCTGATTGTCCGTGCAATTATATATAATAAAACCGTTGCAGATTCATTTGTTTTGAAGTTGAGTATGAAGATGTTTTTGTTCCTGACATACCCCATCTGCGTTAGTTGATATACCATTTCGCGGTAATATCCCCCCGATAGTATCAGGATAACGAAATTATCATCATGCGGTATGAGTACCGTTTCCGGTTTCTGAACTTCCAGTCCCATGCACTCAGTTCCAGTTTTCCGACTGTCATTGTCAATAATTTCGCTTACCGCCAAGCCGTGTTCTGTTAGGCAATTTTTTATCTCTTTTGAAAATACAGAGGCACCGAACAAGACAATTTTTTTCTCGTTCAAAGCGCCGCGTTTTACTAGACGCAGTATTTTTTTTCGTAGAAATGCCTTTGCATAGTTGTCCATATCACCCTGCGCTTTTCCAGTCACGCATAACAAAGATGCATAAGCAGACCAAATCTTCTTTCGTAACACCTGAAATGCCGACAGTGTTAAGGAGTTTGCTCCCATATGGTCTCGTCAGCGACACTATCAAAAGTCGTTCTGTAAAAGCATATAGCTCAAAGAAAGACAGCAGATTGTCGATCTCCTTTTCCGATACCTCTTTGACAGCAAGTATTTTACTTGAGAAGGCAATAGCGCTTTCAACAATCCACTGGTTGTTTGTCAGAATAATAATGCCTCTCGCTTTCCTGTGTGCAACAAGAGCGTCAATATGCTCAAGCGCCTTTTCGTTTAGCTCCCTGTCATCTTCAGGCATCAATAGAACGTAGACCCCATTGTCCACATCATATTCATATTTTAGTTTAAGCCACATTGTGCGCCCATTTAGCGCAGATATTAGCCGTCTTGCAATCATAAGCTCTCTTCATAACCTATACCAAGCCCGGTTATAACAGGCTTGTCCGCCGTTTTCATGACTAAAGAAATCCTCTTTCAGATTGTTAACTCATCCTCGCGCATGGCACACACAGCTCTACCGTTCAATTTTCATCAGCTCATTAGTGCATTTCCAGTATGCTTCTAACGCCTTTGGCAACAGCTGTCTCGTCACATTTAACATATATCTGCAATTCCGAAAACAATGTCAAACATTGTTTCAATTCTTCCCCGAAACTCAAGTTGATGTAAAAATGACTTTATCTCGTACATACCGTAAGTCGGTGTTACTAGAACAAGATCCGTGTTTATTGCAGACAGTTCTTTTATGCTTATGAATTTTGCCTGCTTCATAAAAATGTATGCGGTTTTTGTCATGCTGGGATTTCTGTCAGTTACGCTAATTTTCAGATCACAGTTTTTCAAGTGGTTATAAATTGTAACGCCTAAGCCGCCTAATCCATATATTACTACGCTTCTGATATTATTTCTTGATATCCAGTCTGACAGCTTGTATCCATTTGCTTCATTCTTTAACCATTGACATAACACAATATAGTTAAAATCAGGATAATCGCCGTATGTACTCAGTCTACCGCAACTGCGGCATGGCATATAAAACGCCTTTGCAACATGCCTTAAGTGAAGATTCCCATAAGTATGAGTTTTCCCGCAATGGAAGCACCTTAAGTCCATGGAAACACGATTCTCTTTGCCTTTATATGAAGGAATGGTTTTTACTATCTCGCTGTGGCAAGCAAAATCCCAAGCAATTTTAGCGTCGGCTGGAAGCGAGATCAGCGTAATTATGCGCTCAAATTCTAAATCGGAAAGCTTGGACATGTTTACCCAGGGGCAGCCGTTTTCAATATACTCCCGCTTGTCTCTGATAATTCCTCGTTTTACGCAGTTATCATAGTATGCCGAACCCGGATATGGGGTCACAATATTCAGCGCTAACTGATACTCCCTATTATTTAGCCACCAACCAAGGGTTTGATGAAAAGTTTCTGTGTTTTCAGCTTCTGCGCCGAAAATAAGATTTCCTTGAATGCTGATTCCCGCTTTCATTGTCAATTCCAACGCATTCTCCAAAGCCTTGACGTCCACAGGCTTATTCATGTCCATTAAAACTGCGTCGGACATACTTTCAACACCATAGGACACGCAGTAGCAACCTGCGTCTCTTAATGCCGCCAATTTCTCAGAAGTCACTGTTTTAGCCACAAGCGAAACAACCCATTTCAAATTATATGGCTTAATTCGCCGGCAAAAATCGAACACCGAGTCATCCATACGAAAACACTCGTCAATAATGACAAGACCATTAATGTTATATCTGCGCACGTATAAATCCAACTCCATGAAAAAATTGTCCATGGAGCGGCTTCGGTATTTATCTCCCGTAGGATGAAAGCAAAAAGAACATTTAAATGGGCAGGAACGAGAGTAAATGATTTGCATAAGCCGCGGTTCGTCATCATAAAATGTATTGAACCCGCTCAACGGAGTGGCACGTGAAATCTCTTCTTCTATGGGTAATCCCTCGTATGAAGGAAATGGCAAAGAATCCAAATCGGCGATCGGCTCCCGAAATCCCGTAAACAAGTACTCGTTATTTTCCGCCTTATAAACTAACCCTTTGATGTTGTCAAATTCAAGGTCATGAACAAGGGCGTCATAGAGGTTACATATTGTAACTTCGCCTTCGCCTATTACCGCAAAATCCACGCCGCACATTTCTGAAAACAGTATGGGTTCAGACGTGAACCCGCCGCCTCCGCCAATAGTGATAATCTTATTGTTCGCCTCTTTTGCCGCTTCAAATATATTTTTCAAGAGTTCATATTGAAATGTCAGTCCGCCGCATAGCAAAACATCAATTTTACTGTCGGAAATCTTCGTTTTCATCAGTTCGATAGGATCACCGGATTGCATAGTCATACTAAAACACTCAATATCAGCCCCGCAGTTTCTCAGGGAAGCATTAATGTAAGCAACCCCGCTCGTAATCCCCGATGGTACCGTAAGTAAAAATTTCAGTTCCTTTTTGGCCACAATAACCCTCCTGCAATAATTTATTTTTTAAGACCTTAATTTCAAACACCACCTTTTCGCTTTATTAGGGCAAATATACTTTCAACTGTCATAAAGTCTTCGCGCCTTATGTCCGCGCCGGTTATTTCAATGCAGAACGCAGCGCATATCTCGTCTAATATGACCATAATATCCAGAGAATCAATCACGCCCTCCCCGTACAGGTCGGCAGCATTCAAGAAATCCCGGATATCTGTTTCCGGCTTCGCAAGCATAATTACATCTATGAGTTTGTCCATATCATCACACCTTTTTACGGTCTCCGCTAAACGCCAATAAAATGTCGTCAGCACAACGTTCTGCCACAAGCCTGTTCCCCTCGCCGGAAAGATGACCCCAATCAGCAAACATTGAAAAAATGTCATTTACTTCGATAAAAGTGTCTGAATAATCTTTAATATTTTGCTTATCCACAAGAGAAACAAACTCGTCTTTTCTCTTTCTTTGCCTTGAAAGAAAGCCTCGACTGAACCCGCGAAGCATCCGCGACTGTTCTTCCGGCATAATGGAGTGCGTTGGAGGGATAATATTCCAAAAAGTAAATCCATACATGCGAGAAAAGGCGGTAAACACCCTATGTTGTATCTCGCTGATAGAAAGCAAGTCAACATCGTGGCTAACACCATCGCTAACCTTAGTATTGGACAAGTTTTCAAGCATCCAAATGAACTGATGCTTTGGCGAGAGCGATTCAGCTCTTGTTGCCAATATATTTTTAATCACCGTACCATACGGGTTTGAAATACCATTGTCATACAAGAGCAGCAAATCTGTTTTATGGAAACATAGGTCACGGATAAACCGCACAACATTATCGGAGTTCGGACTTCTGGGCTGTCCCCAAGTGTATATTACTGCGGAAAAACCGGCAGCACTCAATTCCTTTTGTAATAATTCTGGGAATGATTCAGGCACAACACGAAACACTCCTCCCGCGTTGCAATTGCCCAGAATATGTATTTTGAAGGAATCGTTGTTGTCCTCATTTCCATATACGGCATATGGACGATCGTTACATAAAATCACGTTGCCGTTAGAGGCGTCAATCAGCATATCCCCCGCAAACTCATGTAAGATGTTGTCCGTATGAAAACGAATCAACTGCGGATGGTTTACGACCGCATTGCCAAGGAACCTGTACGCTATAGGCAACGCAGCGCAAATCAAGTTCCATTCATCAATTTCACAGCACAAAATGAAACGATATCGCCCCGGATCGCCCAATCCGCTTATTTCGGAATAGTGGCGAATGTCATTTTCGGGGTCATTTGCAATGCCAATCAAAAATGGAGCCTTCAGCCCGAGCAATAGGAGTTTTTTGCGCATATCGCGGGCAAATGCGCCCGTACCTATTACGATATTTTCATATTCTGTTTTTTTCGTCAGACGCTCAAGCAAAGAGTATTCTAAAATCATGCTGCGCTTCATAGGATTTCCTCCGCTAACAACGCAAAATACTCATCTTTAGCATGGCACGCATCGTAGTATACGTCTTTGTGATGGTCAAATACCCCGGAAAGATCGACTATATAATCCAAAGCCTCAGCCCTGATTGTGATTTCACGGTATTCTTGCTGAAACCTGGCTCGGAAAGCCTCGACAGCATCATCCGATATTTTATAGTATTCTCTCAAAAAACTGCTCTCTTCTTCACTCCGCACATACTTTCCCGAAAACACACAGGGTTGCAGCGCCGACCTAAAGCCGATTTCAAACTCATCGCAAAGGCATTTTATTTCAGCCATCCTGCGCAGCCACAGTTCACATGCCGGCATATCGTTACTCTGACCGTAGTAGACCTTATAGTTCCCCAATCCGAAATGCGGCGTTAATCTGCGGAGGAACGCAATTTGCCCGGGAGTTGAAAACGAATGTGTTTTCAATAACTCAGCATCCGCTTTGTTTTCAACAAAACCTAATTTGTAGGCTATATCGTAGAAACCCGAAAAACAGATAACGAGTTTTGGCCTGAATAATACTGCATCTCGAATAAACATGGTCAAAATCTGCGCCGATGAATAACCATCGGTGCAGCCGCTCAGTATCTGGTATTTTCCTTCTAGTTTCCGATAGAGAAGCTCGACCCATGATCGCCCGCTTTGTAACGGCTCCGGGGTTGTATATCCTCCAATTGCAACTATACGTCCGCACGGCGCGTCATCTGTGCCAAACACATCAAATCCGGGGAGAGTGCAGCCATCGCGGACATAGCCGAGCCTGTAATCGAAAATATATCCTTCCAACTGCTAGCCCTCTCTCGCAAGATGAATAATATTGACCTCATTTCCGTAATCAAAGAAAAGATGAGCAAACCCGCGTTTCTTAAGCTCCGCCGCAACGATAAAAGCATATCTTCCGCTCACAATTACTGCGGCATCCTTGCATATTTCGGTCAATTCATCAATATGGGTAATTGGAATGTTCATATACCGTGCCCCGCATTTTTCCGGATTGGAATCAGCAAAACATTCAACCTTAACATTTCGCTGCAATAATTTAAATAACACACTCTTTCCGGCTTGCCCCGTACCATAGATTATGATTTTCTCGTAACTTAAAATATCCTCGTTGATAAAGAACAAATCCTTCAAACAAGTTCCTCCTGACTTCCAAGCAGGCGCAGTGCCTCGGCGGTGAACTCCGCGCGTTGCTCCGGCGGTGCATCTTTTGCTGCGTTTGTCAAAATCGCCTTAACCCTGCCGGGATTCTTGTCCATTACTATGATCCTGTCCGCCATGACGACTGCCTCTTCAACGCTGTGGGTAACGAGCAAGGCGGAAATACCGTATTTTTCACACACTCGCCGCGTCAGTACCTGAAGCGCGCCGCGCGTTATATTATCCAAAGACGCGAAAGGCTCGTCCATAAGCATAACACGCGGCTGAAGCGCCAGCGCTCTGGCGACAGCGGCTCGCTGCTTCATCCCACCGGAAAGCTGATGCGGATAGCTTTGCTCGAAGCTTTCCAGACCAACATCCCTGATACGCTTTTGCGCGTGTTTCTTTGCGTCTTGACGTGAGCGGACCGATTTCGTCGCGACAAGCGGATGAACGACGTTGCCAAGCACTGTTTTCCAAGGCAGAAGTTGGTTAAAACCCTGAAACAACATGAGCATGTCTTTGCACGGCTTCACACATTTGACGCCGTCCAGTAGAACAAATCCGTTGTCAGGCGGCTCAAAAGAACAAGCTATCCTCAATAGCGTCGTTTTGCCGCAACCGGAGTGTCCGATAACGGCGACGATCTCGTTCTGCCCGACATCGAATGAGACGTCACAGAGTACCTCTAGCAGTCTGCCGTCATTTTGTCGGAAGGATTTTGATATATTCTGCACGCTTACAACCGGCAGCTCATTCATGCGTCATCCCCCATTTGCGGATGGTGCGTTTTTCTACTTGTCCAAAAATGACGGATTCGACAAGGATACCGATTATAATAATAACTACGACGCCGGCCATAACGTTTGTCAGGTTCGCATATGCTCGGGATATATATATAAAATATCCCAACCCCCCTGTTGTACCAATCATGCCGAAAACTATCTCCGCACCTATAAGCGCGCGCCACGCCCTCCCCCATCCGACGCGAATGCCCGCTAAAAACTCAGGCATGATTGCGGGAACAACAATATCTTTGAACATACGCCAAGGCTGGAGTCCAATGTTATTTCCCCACTCGCGGTATATCGGCGGAATTGAGCGTATTCCGTCATTCAGATGGCGCAACAGCGCCCAAAGAACACCATGTACGATAAGCACCATCATCGCACCTGTGTTGACGCCAAACCACATTATAACAAGCGGCGTAATTGCAACAGATGGCAACGGAGTCATTATTGTACTCAACATGCTAAACAGGCTGTCGGCAGATGGGATGCAAACGCAAATAACCGTCGCGACTGCTGCAATAGCAAAACTCAGCATGAAGCCGGTAAGTATTATCCGCATTGAATTGATAACTTGAATCCCCAGTCTGCCGTAGAAAAACTCTTGGAGCATACTCTCTGCAACTCTTGAAAAAGGCGGCAAGATGTATGTATTCACAAGCCCCAAACGAGACACAGCTTCCCACATAGCGAGAAGTAAAATGAGCCAAAGCCAAGCTTGTGCTGTTTTGTTCAAAAGGAGTTTCTTCATGCCTACGGAACTTTCGGTATACTGTCGTAGTTCTGGAGGTTGGTGAATGGCTGCGGCGGGTTAGGTATCATGCCTACTCCGTACATGAGTTCTGCAATTCTGTCAAAGGCAGATTCAGAGATTCTATAGAACGGAGGCGATGCGATAATTTGCGCAACAAGATCATCAAAATCTATTTCACCGTATAGTTCAGGGTAAACTATGCGTACTGCCTCCACCGGGTTTTCATTGATAAATGTAACTGCTTCACTAAATGCTTCGTTAATCGCATCAACAAGCACAGGGTTGTCATTATAGAAGTTCTCATTAGTGACTATTAGATGACCCACATTATTTTCAATCGCTATAGGGGATAAATCATAAATCGGTGTAAGCTTATCTATTCTATTTGCCCGCAGAGTCTCCGGAAATCCTACAACAATGACGTCAAGAGTATCTGACGACTCAATCGTAGCAAGCATCTCTGCGGTTTGCATGGAAACCATAATACTGTCAAACCTGTTTGGATTGCCAAAAATGTCGCCGGCTGCAAACTTTAATGCTAAGTCAAACACACCCCCTATTGTAAGCAAAGCAAGCTTATGGTCGGGGCCAATATCGTCAAGGCTTTGGATATCAGGATTAGCGCTGTATACAATGCCTGCATGTATGATGGCTCCCGATAATATGACCAAAGGCATATCATTTTCAAGACCGAGAATTGTAGCGGGCAAATTCAAACAAGCGACGTCGATATGACCCGCAACGACAGCTTCTCTTATAGCAGTTCCGGACTGAAGCATTTCCCATTCTATTGAAACGCCTTGTGGAAGCTTTTCTTCCAAAAGCCCGGAAATCATGATATACTGTGTAACAAAAGTAGAAGTTATTGGTGTATACTGTATTACTATTTTGTCTTTGTTGTATCCGACACCGTCAACGGGTTGCCTCGCGCAGCCAACTAAATAGAAAACTGCTGCGAGGATAAGAAGTGATGCAACTATGCATTTTGTGCGCTTAATCATAGGTAAGTAATTCCTTTCTGTCGATTTTTTGACTTCCCGCAACGCGGGGCAATGATTCAATTTCTCTGATTACTCGCGGGAGTTTATATGTCTCAAGCCGTTCGGATAGAAAATCATTTATTTTCTTTGCCGAAAACTCGGTATTGTTCTTCATGACAACATAAAGCTTGGGTGTCATTCCCAGGACATCATTTGGCATCGGTACGCACGCGCATTCCTCAACATCCTCTATTAATGATGCAATGCTTTCAATCTCATAGGGAGCGATCTTATGTCCGCCCGACACAATAACATCATCTCTGCGGCCCATAAGATAAATAAACCCTTCTTCATCAATGTATCCTACATCCGCCATTATAATCCAACCGTCAACAATAGTTTTTGCCGCTAATTCAGGATCCTTCCAGTAGCCCATCATAGCACCTTGGCCGTTACATGCGATAATCCCCGGATTATCCTTTGAGGTCTGCTCAGTCAGAACACCTGCTTCATCCACAAAGCAAAGCTTTGTGCCCGGATATGGTTTCCCAACGCAATTCGCTTTTCCGGGGTATCGGCTGAACTCGTAGTATGATATGGCCGATACTTCTGTTGCGCTGTAATGAACGAATAATTGCGTATTCGGCAATATCGCTTGTATTTGCTGTTTTTGACGTTCCGAAACACTTCCTCCCCCAAAATACATTACGCGAATTTGATTTTTATATTCAGCAAAGTCTTTAGGGGCAGCTTTTAATATAATGCTTAGCGCAAAAGACTGAAGATGCATAACTGTAATGCCATATTTACTTATGCTCTGAAAAAAGCTATTTACAAAAACGACTCCATCAATATGTATGGCAGTACACCCGGCGGTGAGAGCCACCCCAAACTGTCTTGAACCGCTTCCTCTGTCAATAGGGGTCATCCAGCAATAAACGTCGTTCGCTTTTACCCCATAGGCGTCACGCCGCGCTTTTGAACCAACAACATATGCCTTATGGTTGATCATAACCCCCTTGGATTTTCCGGTTGTTCCGGTAGTAAAGATAATGGCGCACATATCATCGGGGGCGGGGAAGTTGAAAGCCTCTGGCGGCTCGCCATATTCACACGCCGATGACAGCTCAATGAATTTGCCCTCAAAACCTGCTTGCTCAATATTTTCGGTTGATATTAACAGCGTTGAATCGAAGTAATCCAGCATTTCCAATACTTTCAAAGGTTTCATGTGTTTTTCCGCAGGGCAATACACTCCTCCAGCCAAGTTTATGGCAAACTGGGCGACAAATGTTTCAATTAACGGGCCTACCCGTACCACTGCGTTTTCGCCTTGCTTCAAGTCGGCTTCATGCAATCTGGCGGCGAAAGCGCGGATTTTCTGCCAAAATTCAGCATAGGTAATGCTATCTCCTTTACTCGCGTCAATCAGGCAGACTTTGTCCGGCGTCATTTCAGCGTAATATGCGATTGCGTCCAAAAGCGTTTGAAATTCCATATTCACTCCCATCGACCAGTGGTCTGTAATGTCAAAAATTTCGTGTTGATTGTGCGGAAAAAGACCGTGCAAGCGACCGGAAGATTTAGACTTTACAGGCCACTAGAGCAGTTCCGTAATATGAACAATTCGTTTCACACTCGGAAATTCAGCGGCGCACTGCTCTTTTATACTTTGAAAAACATGAGGGCTGTTGGGTACGATTACTGTGTCAATACTTTCTTTTCTAATTATGTCGGGTGTGTGTACGGCTTTGCCTTTCAGTGCTTTTATGGGACTGGAGGAAGGGAATTGGAGCCTTTCCTCTTTATTGACTACCAACACGACTTTACCGGGATTAATTGCACTTTTGGGGGGGCAGAACAATTCTTTTCCTTCCGTGGAGATAATTTTACTCTCGTTTCTCCCAAAATAATGAATGCAAAGTATTTCATCCGAATTTATTATCTTCAGATTACTTTCACTAAATGGCGGAATGAGATTCAACAACCAGTAGAAATTATTGAGGGTTATAGCCCATATTGCAGCGCCTTTCCCGTCCAGCAAAGCGGCAGCGTTTTTGCTTAGTTTGCCAAAATCGCAGTGTTCTATGGGGTTTACAGTGATATCCTTCCCGCAAGTCGGACATATCTGTGGAGATGTCATTACCAGATACAAACAACTGTAACCAACGATACTTGAGCAGTGTGGGCAAAATCCGTTTATGTTAACTGTGAAGTCGGTTCGCGGTTCGATTTGTGCGTCTTTTAGTTTATTAGGAGGGCCGTAGATGCCAAACAAAGCAGTCAACATAACATTGTATTCTTCTTGGCTTAGCTTTGAAACATTCACTGGGGGGCAGCCATCTTTTAAGAACTGGACACGATCGTTGATAATGTTTCTCTCACAGGCGACCTTGTACAAATGAGAACCCGGGAAAGCCGTAATTTTCGCCAGGTTTATTATGTTTTTCCCTCTAAATAGATCCCGGTGTGCCTCTCGCCAGTTCAACGATTTTAGTACGCTTTCCATCGTTTCCTCTGTGTCACCGAAAATTAGGCTCCCAACAACTGTCAAATCAATTTGCGATGCAAAATCCAGAATTTCCCCTACTCGTTTTATATTGATGTTCTTGCGCATGCTCTTCAATATTCCATTGTCGGCGCTTTCAATTCCCATAACAGCAATCACACAGCCGCTTTCTTTCATGGCCACAAGCATTTCTCCCTTAACAAAACTAGCGTGAATAAAGCATTTCCATTGTAAGTTATAGGGTTTAATACGTCGGCAAAACTCTAATGCATATTCGAGATCTGAAAAAGTCATCTCGTCATGCAGTGACAACGCATCAAAACAGTGTAAGGAGAGCAGCCAATCCAGTAATTTAAATGTATGGTCGAGCGACATCCTCCTGTACGTGTTTCCGCAAGTGTGAAAGCAGAATGTACAATTAAAGGGGCAGGAACGGCTTATACAAATACTGCTTACATTGTTTGTTTCCATAAGACTATACGATTTTGGCATAGAATTACTGAGTTTTCCTTGAGCAAGTAAACTACTATAGTCAAAGCCTTCGTAGTCCGGGAAGGGCAAAATGTCAAGATCGTGTACCATAGGCCAATCATCCCGAACTGACCAGCCGCCATCCCTGAAGCAGATTACGCCATCCAGCATCGCCGGGTCGTAATCGTTTTCCAGAGCGTGCGCAAGGGCGTTTACCGTGATTTCCCCCTCGCCGATAATACCGTAGTCGGCACTCTCAAGAGCCTCCATAGCGGCTGCCGGGTCCGCGGTAATGATTCCGCCTCCGACAACTGCTATAATTTCGGATTTTGCCTCTTTTGCCGCGTCAATAACTGTCTTAATGTTCCAGTACTCGACGCTGAGCCCTCCGGTTAAAACCACATCAATATCATTTTTATTAATCATGTTTTTTAGCAATTCTATCGGTTCATGTTTGTAATTAAGATTTAAAGTAGACACATTGCGACCCGATGCTTTTAGAGCGGCTGTAACCAAAGCAAAGCCTACCGGCAAACGATAAGTATCATCGGCCCGCACACCAAACGGCAAGACAAATAGATAACTCAGCTTCTTCCCATTTGCTTCCGGCAATTTTATCATGGAAAGAAATTCTGAGGTTATGTTTTCTATTGCAATGTTGTTGTTTCGAATCATTAAAATCGCCTCTATTCCGTTGCTAAAGCAGCTCTGTAAGATGTACAATGCGCTTAACATGTGGGAGTTGCGTTACGCAATAGTCTTTTATACTTTGAAATACCTGTGGGCTGTTGGGTACGATTATCGTTTTTATACAGTCCCGGTCGATGACCTCAGGCTTAAAAATTTCTTTGCCTTCCAGCGTTTTTATGGATTTTCCGGCGGGATGATTAAAGTCTTCTTTTTTGTTGAGGAATAGAACAATTTTATTGGGAATATAAACCTCCGGAGTAAAAACCTCTTCTCCATTGACAGTTCTTATTTGATTACCGTATTGGCTGAAGTAGGATGGGCAGATAATTTCATCCTTATTTACTATTCTCACATTACTCGTTCTAAAAGCCGGAACAAGTCTTAGCAGCCAATAGAAGTTATTGAGGGTTATAGCCCATATCGCTGCTTTGTCCCCTTTTATCAAAGCTTCGGCGTTTTTATTGAGTTTTTCGAAATCGCAGTGATCTATCGGATTCACGGTGACATGTTTTTCACAAACCGGGCAGATTTGTGGCAAGGTTGAAACAAGATTCAAACGCTCGTACTCAGCAATACTCAAGCAATGGGGACAGCGCCCGGCGACGTTGACTGTATAATCGCATTGCGGCGCGGTTTTCGCATCTATTAACTTGTCGCCTTGCATAAAAATATTAAGCAGGGCCGGCAGGGCATTATATTCGTCGTCAGTCAACTTAGATATATTGGTCAGCGGGAAACAATCTTTTAAAAACTGAACCCGGTCTTTTATTAATCCCCTTTCACAGGCGACTTTGTACAAATGAGTTCCCGGGTAAGCAGAAACCATAGTAAGAGGTGTTGGTTTATTGCCACCGTACAAATCACGACGGGATGCAACTCTGTTTAAGGAAGTGTACACAGTTTCCATGGTTTCTGCCAAGTCTCCGAAGATAAATCCGCCAAATACTAATAAATCAATTTTTGCTGCATATTCGAGTATTTCCTCAACCCGTTCAATAGTGATACCCTTGCGCATGCTCTTTAGTATCCTTTTATCCGCGCTTTCAATACCCATGAAGGCTACTGCGCAGCCGCTTTCCTTCATTGCCATTAGCATTTCATCCGTAATCAGACCGGCATGGATAAAGCACTTCCAGCTCAGTTTGTAGGGCTTAATACGGCGGCAAAATTCCAGCGCATAATCATGATCGGAAAAAGTCACCTCATCCTGAAACATCAGCACTTCAATGGGGTGCTGCGAAAGCATGTAGTCCACCAGCTTAAAAGCATGATCTATCGTCATTCGCCTGTAATTATTCCCGCATGGGTGAAAACAAAAGGTGCAAGTAAACGGGCATGAGCGGCTAATATTAATGTAACCGATTTTAGGATTCTTGATTGCATTTGATACATACGCAAAACTAGTCGAGAGGTTAGACTCACCCATCATCTTGCCGTATTCAAAACCTTCATAATCCGGAAAAGGCAGTATGTCAAGGTTTCCAATCGTGGGCCATTTATCACGGACAGACCATATGCCGTCCCTGCGGCAGACTATGCCATCCAGCTCTGCCGGGTCGAAGCCGTTTTCCAATGCATACGCTAACGCATTTAATGTGATTTCGCCTTCGCCGATAACCCCATAGTCTGCATTCTCAAGAGCCTCCATAGCGGTAGTCGGATCCGCAGTGATTATGCTTCCGCCTACAACCGTTGTAATCTCGGACTGTATCTCTTTTGCGGCATCAATTATCGTTTTTATATTCCAAAACTCTATGCTGAAGCCGCCAGTCATAATTACGTCTATATTGTTCTCAGTAATGATTCGCCTCAGCATCTCTATAGGTTCTTCTTTGAAGTTTGGATTGAAGGTAAACACACTGCGCCCTGAAGCCTTTAGTGCCGCAGTAACAAGGGCAATGCTTGTTGAGAAGGCATACGTAGAATCAGCACGCACCCCAAAGGGCATCACAAAAAGGTAATTGAGCCTCTTACCATTTGCTTCCGGCAGCTTTATCATTGAAAGAAATTCAGGTGTAATGTTTTCAATTCTTGTATTGTTTGCATTTATTATCACTGCTTTTACCTCGTTGTTTATAGTGTGTTGCTGCGGTTGTGGTTTGAAGCGGCGACGCAGCGCACATGAAAGATGGAAAATGGACAATGGAGAATTAAGAGACAAGGATGCGATGGCTTAACTCTCCTCTTTCATGTACTCATAAATCATAATACCCGCTGTGCCGGTGGCATTTGCATTTGCAGCCCGGGCGCTTTCCATACGGCATATGTTTATACCTGAATCGCAGGATTCAAAGGCACCGGACACATATTCGATATAGCCGTTCAGTCCGATATGTCCGCTTTCATGGTAATAGTAATCATCCTCTTTGCCCGTCTCATTTGCATCTTTAAGGAACGACTTTGCGAGTATCGTTTCCAGTTTAGCCGTTATTTCCGGGCTGTAAGTTATGGTTTCCTCCCTGCGTGTTTCTGTCATGCAATTGTACTCAATAAGTTTCCCGCTTTGCCGGTCAAATGCGTAGGCGAACTCACCATATGCTTCTGTGGATTGATATTTTGCAGCGATTTGCCCAGTATCGTCTTCCTGCATCGAAGGCTCGAACTCTTCGGCAATGGATATCGCGTCAGTATGCATATCGATTTTATAGGCATGCTGCGCATAATTTGGCAACAGTCGTATGTAATCCTTGTTGTAAACAATGCGAAAGGACTTGTCATTCTCATCCGCATAGATTTCGTTAAATTCCTTAACAGCACCATCTCGAGGATTCCATTTTATCACCGGAGTTGTTGTTCCTGCGCGTGTTGACAACCATAAGTATTTACCGTCATATATAATACCGTTGTAACTGTACCCTTTTTTTCCTACCTCAAAAACAGCGTATGTACAGCATTCCATATTAAACTCGACGACAGCATTTGTTCTTACAGCAGCAAGATAAATAATATTATCAACAATAAGCGGTTGCGCGAAGAACGCTTCAAGCTTTTCTCCGGCTATCAAGTCAAGCGGCTCAATCCAGTCGGAAAAATAGGATATCTCATTTGTCTTGGTGTTCAGCCGGACTATAGCCGGATATGAATACGGTGTAAAAAACACGAAATCCTTGTACACCGCCGCGCCCAAAAAATCCCTTCCGTCGTCTGTCCTTTTCTCGTACTTGATTTTCTCAAAGCTTCCGTCCTTGAGCGAATACGCTGCTATTTCCTTCGCCAGAAACGGTGGGAAGTAAAGGATTCCGTCATTTTCTGCAGGGCTGCGATACAGCGAGCTATTGTGCAGTTCCGTGTAATCGTCCTCATATGGGAAGCTGCAGGCAAACTCTAAGACCCAGTCCGTCCTGCTCATCCTGAAAAGAGCGTTAAAACGCCTTACGCAAAACCATATACTGTCCTCGGAGACATATAGGCATGTCGGCTCGAAGTTCACACCATGCAGCAGGATTTCCGGGTTTGCAATCATAACCGGCTTCCCAGCGACAAAGTACATTGATATCAGGCTTGACTCGTCTCCGTAGTATGCATCGCTCCACGCGATGGCGCGGTGCATATCCGGCGTATCGTCATATATGCCCCAGGACTCATGTCTGTACCACTTGACGATGCGTGTGTACTCTTCAAGCAGCTCCGGGCGCATGCTTGCGACTGTCGCTTCAGTAAGCGGGTGCGGGCGCCACCACAATGCGACGTTATCGCGGCTTCTGAAAGTTTCCAAAACATAGCGGATTTTCTTCAGATACTGCTCACCGTCTTTTAGTATCGCGCTGACGACCGTATTATAAAATATGACCTTCTTTTCGCCGATTAGTTCCCGCCACTCATCGGGCACGCCGCAGTCTCCGCGCTTCGTATTGATCACCTTGTCAAATTTAGGGCTGCCCAGCGCGGCGAACTTGTCTTTCGGGTTTCCATATTTATATCCGTATGCTTCCTTAAAAACACGTATATAGGAATCGCGCACACTCGCAGACTGGACTATAACTCTATGCGCATACATACAGCCCGCAATAGTGACAAAGTGCGCCGGAACGTCGCAGTTTACCACAAAGTACGGAACATAAACAAGCAAATCAGTAAGGCCGCGCAGCCGCTCGCAGTAATAGTCGGGGTGAATGCTAGTAACATAGTTTCCTGTGTCGTATGGATTGAATGTAAATACTGCGTCCGGATGCCTCTCTTCGATATCGTACTCCCGCCAAGCGGTACACTTAATGTTCTCGCCGTAGCAGTCTGCGCCTTCAAACTGCATCTCTCCGAATGAGCCGTCCGGTTTGCGGTCGTAGTAAGGAACCGGAATCCAATAAGCGTCACAAGCCGGATCTTCTTTCGCAGCAAGGTAAATAGACTCTATACTGTCGCTCATGCTCGCCTTATAGCTTAGAAACACAACCTCTATCCTGTCCGGCTTCAGTTCCGACTTCACGCTGTTTTCAACTTGCACAAAATGCTTATTAAGCCCTCTTTCCCCAATATCACCGCTATGTGCCTGAAACAGCAGATCGCAGTATTCCTCAAGCAGCGCGACAGTCCGCGTCCCCTCGTTCGCAACTGAATCAATAAACTCCCCAACAACAATCGCGCCATCCTGACAGTCAGCGTACAACCCCGCAGATTGCGCTTCTCTTATAGTTTCAAGCAGATCTAATATCTGCCGCTGTTGATGTTTTCTCATAGGTTGCCTTCTCCGTTGAATCGCTGTAACTAAACCTTTTTGACTAATAATAAGCACTTGACGACACGTAACTTACGTGCTACACTAAGCTAGGGGGCTGGTGGTGTGACAGGAGTTGAGATGATTAAAAAGCTGAAAAGACTGGGCTTTATGGTCATTAAGGTCAGTAAAGGAAGTCATTATCATTTAGCAAAAGGAGACGCCTATACCATCGTGCCTCATCATCACAAAGAATTAGGCAAGGGCTTATATGACCAGATCCTTGAAGATGCAAAACTAAAATAAGTAGGTGTCAAAATGAAATCAAAATACGCATATCCGGCTATTTTTGAAAAAGAAGAATCAGGTTTCTTTGTTAGATTTCCGGATGTTATGCCTTGCTACACAGAGGGACCGTCGCTTGAAGAGGCAGCTATTATGGCAAAAGACGTATTAGAAAGCAGGATTGAAATAGCTCTGGAACGCGGAGAAAAGCTTCCCCCGCCATCCGATATTGACACGTTAGTCGGTGATAGAGTTATGCTGGTTGTGGCTGATGTGGAAAACATGAAAAGCCAAACACGATATGTTAAAAAGACTCTGTCAATTCCATATTGGTTGAATAATGCTGCCGAAAATGAACACATTAACTTCTCGGGCGTATTGCAGGAAGCTCTTAAAGAACGTCTAGGCGCTGTTCCTAAATCATAGTATGGGATTCGGCATTCCCCTTGTGGTGATTCCTGCTTCATCAATTTATCTATCCCATACAATCCGTCAATAGAATTATCGTAATCATCGCTACCGATGTTTAGCCTTATCACGTATATTCTATCACATAAAACGGAATATGTAAATGTGATATATATTTGATTTCACTTGCGACCCTGTAGGAATCCCGTAGATATTTCTTACGGCAAAACAACTTCTGTCATAATAACGTTAACAACGCTAGAAGCCCCAGACCGGTGCAAGTCAGGGGCTTCTACTTTTCAGTTAATAATGATAGCGCTTAATTCGTCATACGCCGGAGTTTACGGTATCCTTACTTCGTACCATGAAGAGCCAAAGGTTATTCTGATAACAGAGTTGGCTGCGTTTGGAGCCTGAGTCAGAGTGAATACAGCAGTATCCCCATCATAGCTCCACCGGTCAGAGGCATACGGAGTACCAGGTGAGGCAGTGTTTTCCACCGAAGTAGGCTGCGTAGCCGGAGCTCCTGTCAGCAATATCGTTGAGGGCAGATCTCCTCTGACAACATCAACCTGGCCGCCTGCCGATACCGTAAAGTCAGTTACAGGTCCGGTAGGTGTTGATCCACCGCCACCCACAAACGAGCTAATACTCGCTATAGGTGGACGCCACGGCAAGTAGCCAGATGTAACTGTGTTGTGGTTATTAACACCGCCACCAAAAAGTCTAACTGCATGGCTGGCTTCAACAGGAGTAATCCATATTGTGCCACCGACTCTTATGTCACCGGGCTGCCAAGGCGCATAGGGGTTCATGGCGGCGTACAGATTGAAACCTCCCACTCCAAGAGCGTCATCAGCAAGGCTTGTCGGGGTTTCTCTTGCATACCCGTTAGGGCCAATACCCGAAGGTGAGGCCGCAGCGAAAACCGTGGTGAAAGTAACTACGGCAGATGTTCCTGTAGCAAATTCGCCTGGAGTGGCAACTTCAAACATTTGCAGGTCTGTACCTGAAGCCGCGGGCTCGGGCCAAGTCACATCAAACGATCCAGGCGTAGCATCAGCAATTACGAGGCTTGCGCCTGTTGCACTCTCAATTCCTACAAAGCCTGCATTGATCCTTTTTTCGAAATCCTGCGCCGTGTCCCAGTTAATATTTGATAAATCAATAGTTGGGTCGAATGATGACCCAGTTGCAAGAATCAAATCAGCGTGCAGAGTCACAGATATGGGCGCAGCGGTAGTGTTGATATACGGAAATGGAATATCAACAACCTGACTGGTTTGGGAAGCCCCCCCCATAAGTCTTTGTGGATCCAGGGCGAATCTGAGCACAAGCGGCATATCCAATTCAATGACCAGGGGTTGCTTTGTAGTATCTCCGGTCATATTGTACCAGCCGGGCTCCAGAGACGACGGGGACGACGCCGATACCGGCAGCATAAGCGTCAGCGCCATAAGTACGGCGATTCCTAACGCTACTAGCTTTCTTTTCATACAGTGTGTTCCTCCTTGTAAAATAATAGTTTAAAATTTATTGTTAAATACCCGGCAGCGTCAGAATTCCTAGGCGGGCTTATCTGCAGCCCGGCACCAAACCCGAAAGCTGCCCGCAAGCCGGGAAAAATAACCTCAGTTAATTTTGTATAACCAAAGTAATACCCAATCCAAGATCAGTTTCAACTTGTATGCCGTCATCATCTATCATATTAATATCAACGACCGCGCTGTATATTCCCTGAGGCAGCGGAACATCAAGTATTATTTCCGCCAGTCGGGTACCCACCGGGAGCAAGCCTGAAGTATAAATGACCTCATCAGTACCGTACAGCGTCAGCGTAAACCAAAATGGAAACTTGTTGCGTTCTGAGTTTCCCATGACGGCGTCAATAGACGGGGAGTTTCCGTTTGGAAAAGTCCAAGTTGTGTTCATGAATGTCGAAAACATGCCTCTGTCGATTTCTGCCTGAAGCGTGTCCCGTATACTTGTGACATTAGCTTCGGTAACAATATAGTTGCCGGTTGGGACGCCGGTTGCTGCAAGCTCTATCTGAGGAGCCGGCCTGAGCAAAAACACTATAATTACGGCGGCTGCCGCCAGTATCAAAAACAATCCAAGTATGAGGGCGACATGCTTCCCGGTTAGGCCCTTCTTTTCTTCTTTTTCTTCTTTTTCCTCATCAGAGGGTTTTTTCACATCTTCGGCGGGATTGCCATTGTCTAATCCGCCATCTTTTTTCTCTTCGGGTTTGCCGTTATTTGACATTACTTTCACTCCTTAGGATTTGGGATATATATTATCCGAACGGATTTGCCGGCCTTATTCCTGCCCATCCGAACCATCGCTATTGCCTGACGATTCTGTACCCCACGAACCGGAATCAGTACTCCCCTGAGATCCGGCTCCGGCGCCGCTGTCGCCGGTCTCATGAGACGCCTGTCCGGAAGAAGTATCCTGCCCGGGGTTGTCTGATCCCGCTCCCGGCTGTCCCGACGTATCGGTCCCGGGGTTGTCTGATCCCGCTCCCGGCTGTCCCGACGTATCGGTTCCGGGGTTTTCCGTTCCCGCTCCCGGCTGCCCCGGTGTATCGGTTCCGGGGTTTTCCGTTCCCGGCTCATCAGGATCGGGCGGAGGATCACCCTTTGGATCACCAGTACCCGTTACGGTAGGGTCGTCCTGTTCGTCATCGCCGACATCGGTGGGGTCGTCATCATCCGGGTCGTCGGTTTCTTGATCATCCTTTTCATCGTCGTCGATTTCGTCGTCATCATCTTCATCGTCTGTTTCGTCATTTTCTTCTTCGTCGTCGTTTTCTTCTTCGTCTTTTTTGCTTTTCGTGCCTTCCTCGTCTTCTTCCTCTTCCTCGAGTTCTTCCTCTTCCTCTTCTTCCTCGAGTTCTTCCTCTTCCTCTTCCTCCTCTTCTTCCGAGGGTTCCGCGAGGGATTCCAGCATGTACTTAAGCGTTATTGTAACGTCCCCGGCCTTCCATTCGTTAAATGGGTAAGGATTCATACTGCCGGAGATGGTGAGAGTCACACAGCATGTGCAGCTATCGTCGTCGTCTTCATCTTCATCGCTTTCTTCATTGTCGTGCTCTTCTTCATTGAGTTCATTATCGTCGTCGTCTTCATCGCCTTCTTTTTCGACGTCGTCAGATTCTTCATTGGATTCAGCAGAGGCAGTGCTATCCTCTGTGCCGTTTCTTGGCTCAGGCTCATTGGAGTTGTCTTGCCCGGCGAAGACTTCGGGCTCAGTATTGGAGCCGGACGCTCCGATGCTCTCGTGCTCCTCTGCGGTTTCTTCAACCTCTTCGAAGTTATACCGCACACCTAACACAGTTGAGTCGCTGCTTTCCAAATTTTCAGCGGAAGCGGAGGCGTTGCTTTCAGAATCACCCGCGGAAGCAGAGGCGCTGCTTTCCGAATTTCCGGTGGAAGCGGATGTGCTGTTTTCAGAATCACCAGCGGAAGCAGAGGCGTTGTTTTCCGAATTATCAGTGGAAGCGGGTTCATTATTATCCCCCGAGCTTTCCCCCGAATTTTCAAATTCTCCGTTCCCGGCATCATCCTCCGGCTCGCCGCCGTCTAAACTATCCGAACCGTCATCTGAACCGCCGCCATCTGAGCCGTCGTCGGATATATTGCCGGCTTCCGGCTCCTGGCTGTCATCGAGTTCCTCGCCGTCTTCATTGTCCGGGAGTTCATCACTTCCGGGAGCGGTCAGCAGTATTGAAACAGTTTCGTTGTTATGCGCCGTTAAGATGATGGGCTCCACATCTTCCCTGCCGAAGTCAAGCTGCAGGTAAATCGCTTTTGTGGGGTCTCCCCATCCGCCGGGAAAAGGCTCGGAAAGGGGTACAACACCCGAACCGTCCGCAAAGGTAACCGTAAAGTCTTTGAAGGAGATCATGACGTCACTGTCGCCCAAGTTTTCGAAAACAAAGTCATTATCCGAGTATACTTGGCCGCGGCCGGCGACTTCAAATGGATCCAAAATAAAGTCCAGAGTTATCGGCACATCGACGTCCACTTCTTCTTCGTCTTCATCTTCGTCTTCAGTGCTTGGAGGGATAAATCCTATGGGAACTAGGTTTAATTCATCATCAGGATCGTCCTCAGGGTCGTCTTCAAGGCTGGTCGGATTCTTAACATTAGCGCCATTGGAGTCCTGGTCATCATCGCCGGGTTCCGTGTCATCTTCGGCATCGGGATCATTGCCATCGCCGGGTTCCGCAGGTTCTCCGCCGCCGGAATTATCACCGTCGCCGGGTTCCTCAGACCCGCCGCCACCGGAATCACTCCCGCCGCCGGGTTCCGCAGACCCTCCGCCGCCGGAATCATTGCCGCCGCCGGGTTCCGCAGACCCTCCGCCGCCGGAATCATTGCCGCCGCCGGGTTCCGCAGATCCTCCGCCGCCGGAATCACTTCCGCCGCCAGGTTCCGCAGACCCTCCGCCGCCGGAATCACTTCCACCGCCGGATCCCGCAGACCCTCCGCCGCCGGGATCACTTCCGCCGCCGGGCGCCGACTCTCCCGCGCCTGAATACGACTCTCCCGATGCAGCCCCGTGTCCGGGCGCACCTTCATAAGCATCGCCTTCGGATGCTAACACTTTAAGAGGAGATAAAATAAAAGCAGCTGCCATAATAATTGCGCAGACCGCTCTCATATTGCGCATATTTGATACCTCCTTGCATCAAGTAGCCGCATTATAATTTATTACCGCATATCGGCATTATCGTTATAATGGTGTGAAAACTTTAGCTATTGAGTGAAATTTTAAACTTTAGCCCTGAAAAACCTTAGCAAGGCAATCCAGATTGATCTGTGCGAATAAATCCTTTGGCAAAGAATACCATACTTGAGGCAAAAAGTCAAGGAAAATTTTGATTTGAGATATACATAGTGTAATAAATATTGTTATCGAGCAATAGCTTATACAACATATAGTAGTAAGTCAATGACTATTTAAGAGGCGGCTAAACTAGCCCCGGGTGAGATTTCGTCCGCAATATTGCCAAGCTCACCAAACATAACAATTGTACCAAGACCATCCTCCCTCAGACGCACTTGGTTATTTGTATAATCCTCGTTAAAGACAAAGACTTTGTTCTCTTCGTCATTCATTATTATTACATGTTTTGTTATTTCGTATTTGATCTCTGCCATATTAAGTCTTTCTCCTGTTATTTGGCTTCTTCTTCCCATTAGCAGCTATTATCTGCTGAACTCCGTCTATCACCGGGATCAATGTCGAATAAGGCTCCGGTATTCCCGTTTTTAAACGGTAGGTAGCAACCCCAAGCGGTTTGTCATAATCCTGTACAGCCAGTTCTACTACCGTCCTGTTCATATCTTCACAAAGTAAGATTCCTATTGATTTGTTTTCACTCGGCTTTCGCACATATTTGTCCAAAGCGGTCAAGTAGAACGATAACTGTCCGAGGTCTGCCGGTCGAAACTTATCTCTCTTTAGTTCAAATGCGACAAGGCATTGCAGATTCCTCTCAAAAAAGAGCATATCGACAAAAAATTCTTCGTTATCCACAAGTAATCGGTATTGATGACCGATAAAACTAAAGCCTTCGCCAGCCGCCATAATGAATTTTCTGACATCGGCGGCTATGGCGTTGACCACATCCAGTTCGTCAAAACCGTCCGCATCTTTGATATCCACAAAATCCAATAAATAATCGTCCCTGAAAGAACGCACGGCGATTGTCGCTGTTTGCTCATCAGGAATAGTGAGAGTAAAATTGTGGGGCATACTACCGTAAGATACATAGTCTCCGGCACGGATATGGTTTTTCAAACGCGCGACACTCCAAAATTCTGTGGCACAGCGGAGTACATAGTACCAGCGTTCCTCAATGTTTTTACACTTAGTCAGGATTTCTACATGATGGGTAAAGCCGACCCTGAAAAATGCCGATGCTTTGGTATCGTCCATTTCGCCAGTCGGCAACTGGCGAATTAACGCGATTTCACTGTGCTTGTCGTTCTTTTCTAAATCATCAGTCGGTAACTGATGATTTGCTTTTAGTTCGGAATCGTCCAATTCATCAGTTGCCAACTGATGAATTGGATTGAACTCAGGCGACCATTGCTCGAAAAAAGTACGCATATTTCTCATATTCGTAGGTGAAAATCCACGCAAACCCGGAATCTCTCCTTGCAAATGCTTTGAAATAGTTTCTACTGCCCCTGTACCCCATTTTCCGGAGCGTGAGTTGGCGGAAATGTATTCGCCAATACTGTAATACAGATTAAGCATTTCTATATTTGCATTTGCAGCCGTCCTATAGCGGCTTTGTAATATGGCGTTCTTTATTTTCTTGACAGCTTCTTGATACACCATGATGTTTTGGTTTGACTCTGCCATTACTTCACGCTCCCCTCTACGATTTTAATCTCCTCATCGGTCAAGCCGTAGAGTTCGTACACCATGCGGACGATTTCATGTGTTGCGTCACTGTCTGCCGGTAGCATCTCCATTATGTCGTCAACTCCGCAGCCTAAGACCCTGCAAATCTTTACAATCGAACCCACATTAACTGTTTCATTTTTTGATAGCTTCGTAATGACTCCCCAACTGACGCCGGAAGCTTTTTGAAGGTCTTTCTTCATCATATCCTTATCAATCAGCAGCTTCCATAGCTTTTTATAACTGACAGCCATTGACATCACCCCTTGCCATACGGGTGAGCATCCTCGAAAACTCAAAACCATTGCAACAACAGGCATTGAAGTTTCGCGCCAAAAACCTCACCTCCGCGTCATGGCGGGCTTGACCCGCCATCTCCTGCGGAATTTGGGGGATTGCGGCTCGGGGGGCGCCATTATGGAAAAAGGTTTCGGGGGG
>Ga0099364_10002025_pt1 | contig 32656 bp, 37 predicted proteins | sample TergutTh196P3_FD_73070 | JGI IMG/M metagenome (GOLD analysis project Ga0099364, IMG submission 73070) | Microcerotermes parvus P3 segment gut microbial communities from Pointe-Noire, Republic of the Congo - Th196 P3 | ecosystem: Host-associated > Arthropoda: Insects > Digestive system > Gut ... | reverse complement strand
CTACTTTTCTTTTATTAAATACACTTTCTCTGTTTAATAATAAGTCCACAAAAAATATTTTTTTTATACTTAAATCAAACATAATTTTTGAATAAATTTCTAATGTATTTACTACATTATCAGAGGTTACTAAATATATATCCAAATCGCTTTTCTCTGTTGGATTTCCATATGCGTATGAACCATATAAATAAATATATTTTGCAGGTGCATTTTTGAGGATTAAATCTCTTATTATATCAATTCTTTCTGCTAAATTTTCCATATTTTACATTATAATTCATTAAATTTACCTTGTCAACCGTCTTTTTTAATGAATTTTTGATAAATTTTTTGCTCCAAAATATAAATTCGACAGTCTCGTTATACGAAGTTGTGCCGTACACCATAATATTTTTCATGGTTCTTTTATTGAACATGGCAAACCAACAAGACATTTACCACAAACATCAGCATATCCAATATGTTTATAATATTCTACATTTTTTAAACATTGTTCATAACATTTATGTCTATTAAATTTATTATTTCCATAAGCATTTACAATACATTTTCTTTGACATATTCCACAAGTTCCATTTATTTTATTTAAACATTTTTCTTTTATTTCATTTTTTTGCTTATACTCGCTTAGTTCATAGTTTATTATTATACTACCAAATCTTCCGCAACAACCCTTTTTCGTTATTATCATATTATTTATTCCAAATGTTCCTATACCAGCTATATATGCTATATGTCTATGAGACCAATTACTTATCAATTCTTCTAGATTAAAATTATGTGTAGCAGGTATTTTTCCAACTTTATACCCTTTTTGTCCCATTAAATATTCAATATTATCATTAATATTTTTTATTAATTCATTTGTTTTAATATATGCTATAACCCATTTTTCTGAAGCTATTATTCCATTGATATTACTATTTACGATATTTTCTTGAAACGGTATAAAGAAACTAATTATACTTTTTGCATCTGGTAAAATATCATAAGGCTTAAAATGTTTTACCGACACATATTTTTTTAATAATTCTATCTTTTCATTTTTTACAGAAATAATTTCAATTATTGGGTTATCCCATAGACTATTTACTTGATCTTTTTGTTCATAATTATTAATGGTCGAGTTTATTGTTTCCACAATATCCTTATACATATTTTCCCCTTTTATTTTTAAATTTATAGTACATTAATTAATATTATATTGTCAATATACAAAAATTAATAATTTCAAACAATTTTAAGCACAATTTCGTTTAACGTTCCGATTGTATATGACGCCTCCAGGCGGCGTACATATACAATCCTGTTAAGTGCAATGCGCCAAATTTTCTATAAATTATTATTAAAGAAAGTGGGAAAAAAGGCATTTTCTCAAAAAAATCCTTGATTATTCTTCTGAAAGCAGTTAGAATTAACTAAAAGTATGCGGAGGCTAGTTGCATGAAACAATTTGGTAAAAACATAATAACATCGTTATTGGTTCTGATGATGGTGTTCTTTTTTTCCGCTTGCAATTTAGACAGCGACCAAAATAATGGTCATGAGCCAGGAAATGGGTATGACCCAACAATAATTTTACCGACGGGCGAAAGCGTGAACGGATTTTTCGCAAATGGCGTGATTGATAATTTGTATTGGGGGATAGTGATTAACGAAAGGGCGGCAGCGTTAACGAATGTCGAAAATTTGCAAAAGGCACTTAATGCCGCTGCCGAAAGAGAAATCCGTAACCCTATATTGCAAAATGCAACATATTACCTTGATGGTTCTGGAGAGTTAAACACTCGGTTTAGAATTCCGTCAAATATGCGATTGAACTTGAATGGGTCAAGCTTTATTCAAATTGCGAATGCAAGTATAGATTATGCTGTTGTAACCTTTGACAATGCAGAAAATTCCGCAATCTTTAATGGCAAAGTCATTGGCGACAGATACGGGCATGATTACGATACGATTACAAGTTCGCACGAATGGGGTTATGGCATAAGAGTTCGTCACAGCAGAAACATCGAAATTTTTGACCTTGAAATCTTTAACATGACTGGCGATGGAATATATGTGCAGGGCGCATACAGCCCCGATGTGCCACAAATAATTTTCAGTCAAAATATCACCATCCGAAACAACGAGATTTATAACAACCGCCGCCAAGGAATTACGTTTGTAAACGGTGTTGACGGAGCTGTAATTCACGATAATTTTATTCACGGCATTAATGGCGGACCACGCCCATTGCCCCTTGGGCCGGAGGCAGGCATTTGTCTTGAGGCAAATTATGTGTATTCCGAGACAGGCGAAGATACATATACCCGAACAATACGAAATGTGACTATCCGCAATAATCGCTTGGAAGGCGCATTGAATACGACATTGGAACTGCGGCCGGCTTTGCAAATTACCATTGGTTCGCACAGGATAATCGTCAGAAATAACGAGATTGCGGGCAATATAAGGATTGGTCGTGGTGACAAAATAATTATTGAAAATAATATTGTTACTGGCGGCGAATTGCCTACAGATGGCATTAATGCGCATGGCAAGGGCTATGACAGCGCGTTTGATGTCATAATACGGAATAATGTTTTTGAAAATTGCCTCGTGGCATTGGACAGAAAGGATGAATTCGCTATTGTAGACAATACTTTCAGCAATAGTAGGGTTTTTTTGGGCAATTCATCTGCCGTTGTATTGAACAATAAATTCAATACAACCATACCCTTAGCGACGGCAATTGAAGTGCGTGCCTGGAATTCAGAAGATCCAGATCCTATTTTTAATGTATACCTTTGGGGCAACACAATTTCGGGTGAAGGATTCAAGCAAGACATTTTGCGTGGTCAGCATCTCAATTTAAGTACCCATGACAACCAAGCGGATGCGGAAAATTACTACAATTCCATACTTACGAGGTTTTAACGTAAATGGTAAAATCACATACCATGACGGTAAAAAATATAATAAGCATTATTGTTGGGCGCACTGCACTTAGCAGGATTGTAACTGTACGCCGCCTTGAAGGCGGCTAGGGTTCAGTTACAACCGGAACGTTAGACGAAGTGGGGGCGTGTTTTATTTTAATTGATTAAACTTTCTGCCAATATCATTATTGCTTCTTTACTTAAATCCCTAAAACGGAATGCATAATAAATATCATTTACCATACTTTGATTTATTTTTAATTTAATATTTTCTTTTTGAGTATGATAATGTAACATATTCATAAATAAACATAATGCTATTTTTGCATTCAATATATTATTTGGAATTCCACTAACATGAAACGGTGTTAATTTTATTAGCCATTATTCATTCCCAATTGATTGTATATACTGTATAATTTTTTCACCTTCAGGAGTTGTACTCAAATCTGCCTCTCTTGATAACATTGCATCAAAAAAAGTTTCATTATCATCTCTTAAACGGGAATTATAAATTGTCTTTTTTTCATTTAGAAACCTAGAATATGATGTATCATCAAATATAAAGTCCATAAATATCCTCCACAAATTACATAATACATAGATTTTATAGTCTTGTCAATAGTTATTTGGAACATTTTTCTCTTGAATTTGTATTATTTTTGCACTTTTTACAGGAAATTGCCCCCATTTCGCATAACATCTTATATGTGTCATCTTCCCAATCCCCCACGCCGTATACGGGTATCATTGCACCTAACGACACTAGACAGTTTCCGGTGATTATCATCATTTACACTTCCTTTCACGAGCTTCGTGTCGCAACCGGTGATAGTCAACATGCGTTACCAAAGCATTACAGTAAGAATGTTCTGGCAGGTTTTACCATTCCTTAGTTGGATATATTTTCAGTTTATATCAGTAGAGGGGAAATTGTAAGGGGGGATAATAAGTCTCCGTATGGTTCGAAACCTGTAAATACATTCCTATATCCTTTTATTCGTGGGCGAGGGTTTAATCCCCGCCCAACAGACTCTATTTAACAAAAACAGAACTTGCCGTAGATTGAATATTGCTCAGGGTCTGGGAAACTCCGTTTTTCCAGAGTGTGGTTCTTTGGTTTTGCCCTTGCCCTACAGTTCCCAGCACATATACATCACTGCCGGATACATACACGGAAGCTGCCGATGATGGGGTGTTGCTCAAGGTCTGGGCGGTGCCGTTTATCCAGAGTACAGATCTTTGGTTTTGCCATTGCCCTACAGTTCCTGACACATACACATCGCTGCCGGATACATACACAGAATTTGCCCATGATTGAGTGTTGCTCAAGGTCTGAGCGGCATCATTTACCCAGAGTGTGGCTCGTTGGTTTTGCTGCCCTAAAGTTCCTGCGATATATACATCACTGCCAGACACATATACGGAATCACCCCATGATTGAGTATTATTCAGGATTTGAGGATCTCCGTTTTTCCAGAGCGTGGCTCTTTGGTTTTGCCCCTGCCCTACAGTTCCCAGCACATATATATCACTGCCGGATACATACACAGAAGAAGCCCATGATGCAGTGTCGCTAAGAGTCTGGGGAATGCCGTTTTTCCATAACGTGGCTCTTTCGTTTCTCTCCTGCCCTGCATATCCTGTCACATAAACATCGCTGCCGGATACATACACAGAATAAGCCCATGATGCAGTGTCGCTCAGAGCCTGCGGGACGCCGTTTTTCCAGAGCATGGCTCTTGGGCTTTCTCTTTCCCCGACAACTCCTGCCACATATTCATCGTTGCCGGATACATACACAGCCCCAGCCCATGATCGAGTGTCGCTCAGGAGCAGGGGAATGTTGTTTTTCCAGAGTACGGCTCTTTCATTTCCCTCTTGCCCTATAGACCCTGCCACATATTCAATCACAGCATTTGCATCAAAGGTGGCGCTGGTTAGTTGATTCTCATAAAATGAGAATGTCCCTATAGTTGTCACATTGTTCGGAATGTGAATACTGGTAAGTTGGTTTACGGCAAATGCCCGCTCTCCGATAGTAGTCACACCGTTTCCAATGGTTACGCTGGCCAGTTGGTTATTCCTGAACGCTTCATTGCCAATGGTGGTAACGCTGTTGGGTATGTTCAGTCCGGTTAGCTGGTTTTCTTCAAACGCATTATTTCCAATGGATATAACCCGGCTGCCAATCCTCACGCTGGTCAGTTGGTTATTCCTGAATGTATCATTCCCAATGGCAGCCACTTTGTTCGGAATGGTAACATTGGTAAGCTGGTTGTCCCTAAATACCCCGTCCCCAATTGTAGTTACATTGCTGCCAATGGTAACACTGGTAAGCTGGTTTCCCGCAAATGCTAAATTCTCAATCGCAGCCACTTTGCCGGGGATGGCAACGCTGGTGAGCATGTTTCTTGCAAATGCATTTTGCCCAATCTCTTTTACGCTGCCGGGAATGGTAACGTTGATTATTTCCTTTTCCCTGAATGCGCCGTTTCCAATTCTGGTAACAGGCTTGCCATGTAAGCGCGAAGGAATGCGGACGGTTTGGTTTTTTCCCACATACGCGGTAATTTCCAGCGATTTTCCGCCATCCAGAGGGGCTACTCTAAAATCATCCTCGGCTTTTTCTTTTTTTGAGCATGATGTGAAAAGCACAATCAATGCCAGCGATAGTATAATGACTATCTTTTTCATAATTCTCTCCTTTGCGGTTTTTCCCGCTGTCAAATATATTTTGCACGCACATACCCAGCCCGGTGCAAAAGGGTGCAAAAGGGTTGACTGATATCGTTGCGCTTTCCAACATTTAATCAGACTGAGGTTCCAACAATACCGCCAATAAGATAATACCACCAACAATAAGTACACCAAGAACAATCTCAAACCCCCGCCACCTCTTATTTCTCAAATTTTCTGTTTGCCTCATAGCCTCCATGCTGTCAAATCTTTCCCATCTAGGCGTATTGGTACGCGTGTAGAAACCTGCCTGTCTGTCTTGATTGGCATAAAACACTTCAAAACCGGCCCCGATTGCGTTTCTCTCAAGGCTTACGTTTGCTCCAATCGCAAGTTCTAGGATCAGCCAATTATGGATGATAGCAGAAGAACCGTCTGAATATCTTTGAGTGTATGTCCAGTGACCGAAAAAGGCTTCCTGTCCAATAGAAGTAACGCTGTTGGGGATGGTAATACGTCTCAGCCCATGATGATTGGTATAAGAAGAACCGTCTGATCTTCGTCCAGTAGTCGTCCAGTGATTGCCGGCAAATGCCCGATCTCCAATGGTAGTAACACCTTCAGGGATGATAACGCTAGTCAGCCGGTTATTGGCAAACGCATTATCATTTATAGCAACAATCCCTTGCGGTATAGTAACGCTGGTTAAGCCCCTGTTTTCAAACACCATAGCAGTAACACGTTCACCCCAAAGTTCAGCCGGTATGGTAACAGTGCCAAGATTACGGTCATTTGAACTGGGCCGTATAGCGCCGTTATATATCGTGAATGTCCTGTCCGCCTGCATTCTCTGGGCAGACATTGGCTCTATCCGAGAAATACCCGCTTGTTCCGGCGGACGCCCATTTATCGAGGCAATACGTATATTCAACTGGTCACTGATAGCATGGGCATTGACCCCTGTAAATCGTACCGTGGTAAATACAGTCCCAGGCCCTTCAAGCCTGGTTCCGTTAAAGCTGAATCGCGAGTCCTTTTCTACGGTTTGCCGTCCGATGACTTGGTTCTGCTCGTTGAGTAGTTCAAAGGCAATCGAAATCATGCTGCCCCACCGGTTATTAAAAGGGTTGCTATTGGTTACGCCGTTCCGCGGCCAGTTGTTAAGCCCCCAGGCCTGAGTTCTTCCGGTGGTCTGCAAGCCGTCATAGACCGCCTGAACCGTTCTTTGCACTGATACCGGAAATACTGCGTGGGTATGCAAGGCTGCCTCAATGCTCAACTCCGTTGTTTCTCTTGTATAATCACGGGCGGCTTCCCGTTCCACTATATTGGTAGTGTACCAAATGGAGCGTTGCGGGCTGGTACTTCGCAGCATATTGTTCATTAACGTTTCGGTTTCCGCCAGTTTTGCCACCCAGTCACTGCGCCACGCAATATCATTGCGGACATTCGCGCCGATATTTCCGGTAGATATATTTGTAGACAATACATTAGTCCGGCTGACCGCCTCCACCAGCGATGCGTCAAAAGCTGCCGCCTGAAAAAAGTACGTAAGAGCCGCTACCTCAGTACCCTGCCGCTGCGCGTTAATACCCTGTGCCAAAGCGGTCATTGCATTTACATGATCGTTTGTTGCCGCTCTGGTTAGTTCCGTTTGCGCCCGTGCGGTAAGTTGTACGCCCATTTTCTGAAGCAGGTCGAGCGAAGCTCGCCGTACACCCGTCAGATTGTCCAGTTCAATAATCGAAACTGTCCCTGAATGTGAAGCAGCAGTAGTTTTATTGCTGTTTCTGACAACCGTCAATTGCAGTACATAACCGGTAGAGGTTCTGGTTATGTCTCCTAGCAGCATGTAATCGGTGGATGCCAGGTGCCCAAGATCCAGCCCCGCCTGGTCAGTATCGGAATAGTAGCCCGACAAAAGTTCATCGTATTGTCTTTGATTATTTACGCGGTCAAACAAGGCCATAGCGGAAAAACTGCTGAAGTTGCTCACCAGTTCATTCGCCACTAAATCAGGCAGATACGACTGATTTTCCGTAAGACCGGAACCTCTGGGCGGAAGTATCGTAATACTTCTGCCCCTGCCTCCGTCCCCTGTCCAATAGGGAGAAGCGGACTGCGCTGTTGCAGCTTGCTGAGGTTGAGCTTGGGTACGTCCAGTCTGACTCCGTGTTGTAGTTTGCTGCATATGCTGCAGTAAAGCCCTTGTAGTCTGAACTGGCACAATATTAACTGCGGGAGCAGTACTGCAACCAGAAAACGCCATTAAAATAATAAAACTGATAATCCTGGAAAAAACTGTCTTTTTCATTCTAAAACTCCCTCTTTTTATACTGACAAGGCTATAGCTTGATTGGCGGCGTATACAGACTCTACTGCACCGTTCAAAACAGGCGGAGTTCTGGATGTCGTATCTCGGATCACGGTAATTACGGTCTTTTTCCCATGCCTCACACTATCGACCACTGCAAGACCGATCTCGTTTAGAGCTGTTTCAATAAGCCTATACCGATCAAAACTACCTATTTCCATAAAACCCCTATGCTTTCCATAACATTATACTATATTCAATAATGACATATTGTAAATAAAAATGTCAACATTAAGTGGATATTTTGTGATTTTATACGTATAGTATGTAAAGAATGAAACAAACTTATGGGAAAAGATTGGCTGCAGCTATAAAACTAAAGAACTTTAAACAATCGGATCTGGCAAGGGAACTTAATATTACACAAGCTACCATCTCAAAGATCATCAATGGAATTCAATATCTTGACTTTGATTTAGCTGTAAAAGCCTGCGAAGTGCTTGATATATCTCTGGATTGGCTGGCTTATGGTTTTGACCAGGCAGATAAGCCGCCATATTACCGTAACCCTGAAAGGCAGCGGATTGAGTATCTTACATCTATAATGGAAGAAGCCGAATATCCGCTGGTTATTGTGGCAATGGAAGAAATAATTGAAATAAGACTCAGAGATGCCCCTCCTGCCAAGCCTAACACATCAACATCAGGCAAGGCAGAAAAGAAAAAATAGCTCCACAGCACGTGCGGCTCGTTCGTAGCGAGGGGGTATCTGTTGTTACTTCTTAGTAGATGCCCTTGCTAACTCGGCGCCTTGTTCCCTCAGCAAATACTTCTGTATCTTACCGCTGGCTGTAAGCGGATAGCTGTTTACAAAAAACACATATTTGGGAATCTTAAACCGGCTGATTTTACCGCGGCAATAGTCAATAACATCATCTTCGGTCATTGTTATATCCGGGTGCAGAATAATAAACGCACCCACTTCTTCGCCGTATTTTTCATCCGCGATCCCGGCAACCTGCACATCCTTCACACCCGGCATGGTGTATAAAAAGTCCTCAACTTCCTTAGGAGAAATATTCTCTCCGCCCCGGATAATCATGTCCTTTATACGGCCTGTCACCTTAAAAGTGCCATCGCTGTTTTTTACACCACGATCCCCGGAATGAAGCCAGCCGTTTTTGTCGATACACTGCGCTGTCGCTTCCGGCATTTTATAGTAACCCTTCATAGTATTGTAGCCGCGACAGCAAAATTCGCCGTGTACGCCGTCAGGACACTCCTCGCCAGTTTCGGGGTCGCGTATAGTAACATCTACACCAGGCATGGCGCGGCCAACAGTTTCCACCTTTACGATAATATCATCATCGTAACGGGTCTGCGTCATTACAGGAGACGATTCTGTCAGACCGTAACAAATTGTAACTTCCTTCATGTGCATAAGCTCAATCACCTGGCGCATAGTCTCGATTGGGCATGGAGAACCCGCCATGATACCCGTGCGAAGGCTTGCAAGATTGAACATCTTAAACATAGGATGGTTCAACTCCGCGATAAACATTGTAGGCACACCATATACTGCCGTGCATTTTTCGTTTTGAATGGTTGCCAGTACCAGCAGCGGATCAAACCACTCCAGCATCGCGGCTGTCGCGCCGTGTGTAAGTACCGCCATCATTCCAAGCACAAGACCAAAACAATGGAACAGCGGCACAGGAAGGCACACAATGTCTTTTTCGGAAAAACGCTGGTTGGCTCCAATACCATAACCATTGTTCAGGATATTCCTGTGCGTAAGCATTACACCCTTGGGGAAACCCGTAGTTCCGCTTGTGTACTGCATATTCACAACATCATTTGTCCCCAGAGACGCTTCAATTTCGAGCATTTCTTTTGAATCGGTATGCTGTCCCAATAACAAAACTTCGTTAAAACTAAACATGCCTCGGTGTTTTTGCTGCCCGACATGGACAACATATTTTAAACAGGGATATTTTGGCGAATTGATATGCCCCCTTTGCGATGTCTTTAATTCGGGAACAAGTTCATTTACCATTCCAACATAATCCGAATCCCGCCAGCCGTCTATTACGCAGAGGCAGACCATATCCGATTGCTTTAACACATAGTCAAGCTCGTGGGTTTTGTAACTTGTGTTTACCGTAACAAGAACAGCGCCAATCCTTGCGCATGCAAAAAGCACTGTATTCCAGTCCGGCACATTGGTAGCCCAAATACCTACATGATCGCCCTTTTTGACACCCATCGCGAGAAAACCCCTGGCTAAATCGTCTACCCTTTTGTCAAACTCGCTGTAAGTAAAACGCAGATTGCGATCTGAGTAAACAAGAAATTCATGATCAGGGTTGGCTTGAGTTTTCTCTCTTAAAACCTGGCTCAATGTTTTTTCAATATATTCCATATTTGTTCCCTATTTCTGCTTACACAGGTGTGTAAATAACTGCTAAAATCCGCACTTGCTTATCATCGGCGCTTTTTACCCGATGAGGCACGATGGAATCGTAATAAACCGAATCCCCTGTATTTAACGTGTTTTCATCTGTACCGTATTCCAGCGAAAGGGTTCCTTCTAGTACATAAATAAATTCTTCGCCTTCGTGGGCGGACTTTTCCTGCCGCGCATCGCTCTGAATCGTAACTATAAAGGGTTCCATGTGCCGGCCATTTTTATCCGCCGCAAGAGAACTAAAACTCATGCCATGCAATCCCTGGGATTTTTCCGAGCCTTCTGGAAGCCCTGTCTTAAACCGTGTTGAAGAAGCGGCCTCTCCAGCCCTGCAAATAACAGGCCCAAGCTGTTCATGGTCGTCAAGCAGAGTGCCAAGCCTTACTCCAAGCCCCCGCGCGATTTTGATGAGGGGGGCAAGATCGGGGATATGCCCGTCATCTTCGATTCTGGAGATTAAGTCGGCTGAGACGCCGCTCCGTTCAGAAAGGACTTCCCTGCTGATTGAATAAGTCTTGCGTATTTCGGCGATACGCTCGCCCAGTGTATGTGTTTCCATGCTGACATTTTACAAATTTCTGTCAGGCTGTGCAATATGTATGTTTTAATTCAAGGAACAATTACTTTGTTATTAGCGGCGCAAATTGCCGCACCCAAGGCATCTGCGGCATGGTCTGGCTTTGGGATTTTATCCAAGCCCAAAATGATACGTACCATTTCCTGAACCTGCTCCTTGTCCGCACGGGCGCTGCCTGTTACTCCTTGTTTGATTATATTAGGTGTCAATTCACAGAGAGGAATACCCTGCTCCGCTAAGCACGCGGAAATAACTCCACGGGATTCGGCTACAGGAATAGCGCTGGAAACATTCCTGCCAAAGTACAGTGTCTCGATAGCGGCAAGAGCAGGTTTATATTTATCAAGAATTGAGCGGACGGATTGCAGTATAAAAAAAAGGCGCTCAGCTCTGGGCTGACCCGCCTTTGTTTCAATACTGCCATGATCAACATAACGTATTTTACCATCCAGGCATTCAAGCACTCCCCAGCCGGTTGAAGCAAGCCCCGGATCTATACCTATTATACGCCTTTTTTTAGGCGTTCTCATTCCGGCTCAAAACCTTCGGGAATTGCTATATTGGAATAAACATTTTGTACATCATCGTAGTCTTCAAGTTTTTCAACAAGCCTAAGAACCTTTGCTGTTCCGTCATTGTCCAGCGAAACATCGGCTTCCGCCACCATGCTTATTTCCGCGCTCATTGTCTCAAATTCTTTGGCCTGGAGCGCGTTTAAAACAGATTCAAAATCCTCTGGCGCGCTTGTTACTTCGATAATTCCGCTCTGCAGGGATACATCTTCCGCGCCTCCCTCAATAGCCGCTTCCATTGCCTCATCCTCGGTGTATTTTTCACCGTCCAGAGTAATTACACCCTGACGCTTGAAAAGCCTGGAAACAGAGCCTGAAGTGGCAAGCTGACCGCCAGCGCGGGTTAAAATATTGCGGATTTCGGCGGCGGCGCGGTTTTTGTTGTCCGTTAAAACTTCGATAAAAATAGCCACGCCCCCCGGAGCATAGGCTTCGTAAACAAGTTCTTCGTAGTTTACGCCCTCAAGCTCGCCGGTTCCTTTTTTAATTGCCCTGTCGATATTATCCTTGGGCATATTGGCGCCTCTCGCCTTTAAAACGGCAGTGCGCAGCCGTGGATTAGTGTCCGGATTTCCGCCGCCCATCCGTGCCGCTATCGAAATTTCCTTTATTAACTTTGTAAAAATCTTGCCGCGTTTGGCGTCCGCTGCGCCTTTCGCATGCTTAATAGTCGCCCATTTACTATGGCCTGACATGAGTTACTCCTTTTTATTTATAAATTTATGAGGAAAAACTTACCTTTAGAAGGGTTATTTTCCTTTTTGAATCGCTTTGGTAATTGAATCACGTACAAACCTGTCATACCAATCAGTGGTAAACGGAGCTTTGCCTCTGATTGCTGGTCTTATTTGAGATTCTAAATTATCCCTGCAAGACTCGCATATACTGAACTCGCCAAAATAGAAAAATGGAAGGGCTGGATTATCCATCTTTTTCCTACAAGCATCACAATTTACGGTTACCATATGTACCTCCTAAGGACTTATCTTGATTACAGTATACAAAACCTTTTACAATATGTCGAGTACTATATGAACGAAAATAAAGAAAAACAATTTTTTATAGAAAACACATTTTTCGGTCCCAAAAGGCCTCTTATTATTGCGGAATTGGGGACATCCCACAATGGGGATATGACCAAAGCCAAAGAAATGACTGACGCTGCGGCAGAAGCTGGGGCGGATTGTGTTAAATTCCAAATGGTTTTTGCAGACGAGATTCTCCACCCAAACACTGGCGAAGTTGCCTTGCCGGGGGGCAATATCAGGCTGTACGACAGGTTTAAGGCGCTGGAAATGCCGGTAGAGTTCTATGCAGAGATCAAAGAATACGTTGAATCCAAAGGGCTTTTGTTTCTGTGCACTCCTTTTGGGTTAAAAAGCGCTTCGCTTTTGCGGGGGTTAAAGCCCAAAATGGTAAAAATTGCTTCGCCGGAATTGAATTTCACTAGCCTGCTGGAAGATATTGCCGGCTGGGATTTGCCTGTTTTGCTTTCTTCGGGTGTTTCTCGTCTTTCGGATATTGAGGATGCGGTTGAGGTTTTGTCAGGGAGCAGAGAGCAGAGAGCAGAGAGCAGGGGATGCCTTCTCTGCCTCCTTCACTGTGTTACTTCCTACCCTGCCCCGGAGACTGATTATAATTTGCGTCTTTTGCCGAATCTTTCGGCGATTTTTGGCGTTTCTGTGGGTATCAGCGATCACAGCAGTGATCCTGAACTGGTTCCTGCCCTGGCGGTGGGTATGGGAGCGGCTGTTATCGAAAAACATTTTTGTATTTCCAGAACCGACCCAGGCTTGGACGACCCTATTGCTTTGCCGCCGTTGGATTTTTCCAAGATGGTGTGCGCTGTCCGGCGTGCTGCTCAAGACGGAGGCGATGAAACCATAGCCCGTTATACCCGCGAACGGGGAGAAGCCTTTGTAGAACAGGTTTTGGGAGATGGTATAAAAAAACTGGCCCTTTCGGAAAAGGAAAATTATTCCCGGACAAACCGTTCCATTCATGCCCTGCGGGATATCGCGGCAGGTCAGATATTGCAAAGAAGCGATTACGCAGTTTTGCGTACCGAAAAAATCCTGCGGCCGGGACTTGAGCCTCGTTGGGAAACTTTTCTTGAAGGGAGAGCCGCACGCAGTGATATTCCCGCCGGGGAAGGTATCCGCTTTGAGGATGTTTAGGTATCTTCGGCTTCTACAAGATCGGGTTTTTGGGGCAAAATGTTATTTTTTATTTGTTTTTTATTCAATATCATGTATAATCTTTTATTATGGATACAACACTAAAACATAGAAAAGCAGCTATTAGTCTGCAATTACTTAAAGAAGACGGATCTCCTGCGGCAAATCAGGATGTAAAGATAAGCCAGAAAAGCCATCAATTTCTTTTTGGCTGCGGCGGGTTTGAAGCGGCGGAACTTGCGGGCGGCAAACCCGGCGGGGGCGAGATAGATGACGCGAGAAAAGCCTTTCTGAACGAAAAACTTGGAAAACTTTTTATTGGAGAGGGCTGCGGGTTTAACAATTACGCTACTCTGCCCTTTTACATTGGCCGCTACGAGCCGGAAGAAGGCAAGCCTGATGAAGCGCGCATAAAGGCCGGAGCGCGATGGCTTTTGGATCGCAATATCAAGCTAAAGGGGCATCCTCTTTGCTGGCATACTGTCTGCGCCGACTGGCTTATGAATTATTCCAATGCAGAAATATTAAAAAAAGTTATCGAACGGATTGAGCGCGATGTTGCCGCTTATGCGGGGATTATTGACTCTTGGGATGTAATAAACGAAGTTGTCATTATGCCTATTTTTGACAAATACGACAATGCTGTTACGCGCATTTGTAAAGAATATGGGCAGGTGCCGCTTGTAAAACAAGTGTTTGAAGCTGCCAAACGGGCGAATCCAAATGCGGTTCTGTTATTAAACGATTTTGATATTTCCAAGGATTATGAAATATTGATAGATAAAGTCCTGCAAGCGGGTATTCCGGTAGATGTTATTGGTATTCAGTCGCATCAGCATCAGGGGTATTGGGGGGCGGAAAAGGTACACGATGTGCTTGCGCGTTTTGCCCGTTTTGGCCTGCCTTTGCACTTTACGGAAAATACAATTATTTCCGGCGACATTATGCCGCCCCACATTGTAGACCTTAACGACTGGCAGGTGGACGACTGGCCTACTACTCCTGATGGCGAGGTACGCCAGGCTGCCGAGATGGCGGAAATGTACGGGATTTTATTCGAGCATCCTCAGGTAGAGGCCATTACTACATGGTCGGGCGGGGACAATGCCTGGCTTCACGCCCCTGCGGGTTTTGTGCGCACCGACAATAGCGAAAAGCCTGTACACAAGGCCATCCGCGACAAGATTGAAAACGAATGGCGCACGGAAATAACTGCACGTAGCGATGCGGCGGGTTTTGTAAAGCTGGAAGGTTTTAAGGGCGGTTATGAAGTTTCGTGTATGGGTAAAACGGCAAAGTTTGATTTGGACGGTAAAACCGAAACCGGCGCTTTGGAATTGAATTTACGTTAGAGCCTGGACTTGTTCGACAACTCGCAAACTAACGCCTGCGTTAGCAGTTGTCGAACAATTTATTTCCAGGTTGTCTTAATCCTGGCATATCCCATCAGTGTCATTAAGGTAAAGTAAACAGGCATAAAAAACAATATCAAAAAATAGCCAATTTTCATAAGGAATCTTTCCCGCGGCAGTTTGGTTCGGAATAGACCGAATACCGTGATGGCGTTCATTAACATAACAATTAAAACCCCAACGGGCAGCGGCCAGAGATCGGGGAAAAATGGCAGGAGCGGGACAGCGAGAGTGCCGGTACTGATTATCAGCATTAAAAGATTGTAATTAAAACGGGTAAGTGTTTCAGGGCTGAAAAGTCCGCCATTATTCCATCGTAGGGTTTGGTTAATGAATGCCGCCCAAGTTTTTTCCGCTGCTGTTTCCACTGCCGCGTCAGGGTGGGTTATGGCGCGGATGCGGTATTCTCCCATACGGCGTATCTGCGAAATGAGCGCGGCATCCTCGGTGGGCGATGGCGGGATGGCCTCATAGCCACCTGCCGCTTGCAGCGCCTTTCTGCTGACAATCAGGTTGTTTCCAAAGCCGCCGCCTGCCGCCCCAAGACCTACGGCTCCGGCGAGGTAGTTGTAGCGCACTGCGTGATCATAACATTGATATAAATAGAAGAATCCCTTTCCCTGTTTTTTCTTGAAGACCGGACCAATTATCGCTCCGGTTTTTTCATCATGCATCCGGCTTGCCATTGCGTGAATCCAGCATGGCGGAACCTCGCAGTCGCCGTCTGTAAAAAGAAAATAATCTCCGTCCGCTTCGGTAATCCCTCTTGATAGGGCAAACTGTTTGCGGTTCGGTCCCGGATTTTCGGTCAGAGTGATAATCCTGCAGTCGATACCCCGTTGTACTGCATTTCGGGCAAACTGCGCGAGCATGGCGGGACTTTCGTCGGTACTGCGGTCGTCGATAAAAATTATCTGAGCATGGCAGGACTGAACAGAAAGTGTACGAAGCAGCCCTTCCATACGGGCGCTTTCATTATGGATTGGGATAATCACAGAAACCTTGTGTTTGCCAGCCTGTTGTTTGCAGGACTTCTTGTCCCTCATCCATTCCAGAAAAAGCCCAACCGTCAGCGCGATCTGCAAGGCAACAAAAAAAATACCGTGTCCGTAACGGAAAATATCAAATATAATTATCATTACTGATTAATAAATTATCTCCCTAAATTATTTAACGTAAAGTTGACATCTCTATATCGTTTAGGATAAAAACTTCAGGCCGGTATTCAAAATGCATGGTGTCGAAAAACAGCCACTTGCCGCCCCAGACAAAGCCGTATGATTCAAACGCCTTTATCACAGCATCGGGCGGATGGTAACGGCCTTCATACGGAATGTTCCACCAATTTGATTCGACCCAGAGCCAGTAAATTTCCCTGCCGCCACGTGACCTTGGAAGAATATCAATGGCCGCGCCATAGGAGTGAAATGATCTAGATTGGGTATCGGCAACATTCCGCCAGGTCCAACCGGACATTGTCCCAATATTTTGTATCCATACCCGTACTTGCGCGTCTGTTCTTGCGGCAGCCAGAATACTTTCTTCTACCAGTGATAGTTCCTCCAGAAGGGAATAGTGAACCATTATCTGATTTCCAAGAAATCTAAGGGTCTTTACCCGCTCGTATGCTTCATCATGAGTGCGCGCCCGGTAGAGGGCATCGAAAAAATAATGGGAACGGCGGCGAGAGCTGGCAGCTCTTGAGTTGCTCCTGTCACGGAAAAGGTTTGCCTGTTCAGGAGAAGGCTCAGTCCATAAAGGCAATTCCCTTGGATAATTATAAAAGGCAATTGGGCTGTATTCAGAGACCCTATTGCGTAATTCTTCCGGCAGCAGTCTTCCTTCGGCATAGTAAAACCAGGTATCCCTTACCAATACAGCCCAATCTCCGTTACGAAATTCAGCCCTTATGACACGGCTGGGATAAGCCTTTACAAGAGCTTTTGTTACCTGCTCCGCCCTGTCAGACTGCGGTTGTTCAGGCAGCAAGGCTGCTCCCTCGGCCTCATTCAGTAAAAGCAGTGGTTCAGCGTTGGGCGCAGCTAAAATAATACCAGCGGCAAAAACAATTCCGACTACTGCCGCTAAAATAATGCCCAGCGTAATTATTCGAAACATGCAGCCTCACGCCAAAACGAGAAATATTTTTAAACTTAATCTCATCATATTGTTCTTTGAAGCTGATTAAGCAGTAGTTCCACTGCGCCTTTTGGAAAATCAGGTACCGCTGTTTCACGCATGGCTTCCAGTAACTCGCGTGCTTCGTTACTTTGCGGAAGCATATAACCCGATTCACGCAGAATATCCTCTGCCATGCGGCGGTTGGATTTAGCAATTGCCTGCGCAAACTGTCGTGTAACGGCGCTGTCCGAAGAGGCGGCAACAGCTTCCGCAATTCCCTCCTGCTGTAATTTGCTGTATCCAAGTGCGCGCTGTGCCGCTATAACCTTTTCTGTTTTTGTCTGCTGCGGCGGATACTTGATAGGAAGCATTGAGATAGCTCCCGAAGGACAGGCTTTCACACACTCCATGCAGCCAGGAAGACACTTTGTTACATCTATTATGCTGTTCTCTGTATCTGTAGCGCCTGTGGGACAAACATAAAGACACATGCAATCTTTATCACAAAGACGGATATTTCTATAAGCCGGCATAACCTTACCTCCTCTCTATCTGAATCATTTTGTAATTTGGCACCTTACAGACCGGACAGATCTGCGGCAATTCGTCGCCAATATATATAAATCCGCAAATGTCGCAGACAAATATTTTGGTATTCTCAAGCATGGCGTCATCTTCTTTCGCAAAACGATCAAGCAGCGATTTCATTATCGCGCTGACTTTTTCGCTCCAAACCAACGAACGAAGCGCACCCCTGTCAGCGTTTGCTTTCGCCGCATTATTCGCAGCAGAAAATCCCGCCATTATGTCATTGTCAAGCATTTTTGCAGCATCATTAAACGTTTTACCTTTTTGGGAGGCTGCTTTAGCTTTATAATAAGCGGCTAATTCATTAAACGCTTCCATCTCAGGAGTTAGACGCTGCTTTTCACAGCCTTTGGCAAGGCTGGAACAAATTGCCGATATTTCTTCGGCAGATAATTCCTTGAGAGTTTCAATATGAGCGCTGGCTGTACCAGCGGCATCAGCTTCAGAAATATTATAAGACTGTACTGGCTGTTCAGTTTCTTCTAGTAGTTTGAAAAGGGACTTAGGCGCTCCGCACAGGGGACAAACAAAATCTTCTCCTATATCTTCCCATTTTTTACCTGTAGACTCGTCATGGATATATCCGCAAATTGAACATTTAAACTTTCGCATTATGTTACCTCCATAATATAAATATATAAGCATTTTGTAGGCATTGGCAAGCTCTTAATCATAGACCAACATATGTTCATTTGTATATAATGTACCCATCTGGAAAAAAACACAAGTTTAAGGAGCAGCTTTCATGAGTATTTTTAACGCTATTATATTGGGTATCATCCAGGGCTTGACCGAGTTTTTGCCGGTAAGCAGTTCAGGGCATCTTGTTCTTTTACAGAATATTTTTGGCATAACGGAAGGGTCTCTCTTTTTTGGCACCATGTTACATGCCGGAACATTGGCGGCGGTTTTTATTGTTTTATGGAAGGATATTTGGGCAATCTTGAAAAAGCCTGTTCAGCCGCTTACTGGATATATTATTTTGGGAACAATTCCGGCAGTAGCCGCCGCGCTTTTGTTCGGAGATGTTATCGAACATGCCTTTGAAACAGGGCAATTCCTGGGATTTTGTTTTTTGGCAACATCAATTCTTCTAGTTACCGCAGAGCGGCTTTCAAGGCATAACGGAAATCTGAAAAAACCGGAAGAAATGACATGGCGGGATTCTTTGGTTGTTGGTATCATGCAGGCATTTGCAATCATTCCCGGTATTTCACGCTCGGGTGCAACCATTACCAGTGCGCTTTCCCGCAAACTTGATCGCGATTTTGCCGCCCGTTTTTCTTTTCTGCTGTCAATCCCGGCAATACTCGGAGCGGTGGTACTGCATACCAAGGACCTTGTCGTGGGGACGGGAGAAACTTCCGGTGAAAGTATAGGCGCAGCGGCTGTTATCGCAGGAACTGTAACTGCCGCCATTGTCGGTTATTTCGCAATTAAGCTGATGCTGAAAATAGTCAGGGAAAAATCTCTTTACGGATTTGCCATTTACACCGGGGTTCTTGGAGCGCTGGTTCTGGTTGATCAGTTTGTTACGCAGTTGGTATTTTAATTGTTCGCAGGGAAATTTAATGGTTTTTTATTAGTTCTATAAATATTTCACCGTATTTTTCCAGCTTGACTGAACCTACGCCATTTACAGCAGAAAATTGTACTAACGAAGCCGGTTTCTTACGGCACATATCCCGCAGGCTTGCATCGGAAAAAATAATGTAGGCAGGAACGCTTTCTTTCGAGGCTAAATCCCTTCGCAGTTCCTTTAGTTTTTCAAATAGGGCTTGGTCAAAATTTCCAGCTAATTCAACGTCTTGACTGCCGGCTCTTGATGATTTTTTTTGCAATAGTTCCTCTTGTTTAAATTTTGGTTTTTGTTCTTTGGGTAATTTCATGCGGAGCCGCCGTTCTTCCTTTAGTACTTCTTCATAACCTTCGCCAAGAACCACAACCGGATATTCATCTCCTTCCGCCGCCAAAGATCCTTCCTCAATCAAAAAATCAAGGATGGTACGGATACGATGGGGTTTCGCGTCACTCATAATGCCCCAGACACTCAGGCTGTCCAGTTTAAAATTTCTGATTTTTTCATTCTTGCTGCCCCGTAATATATCAATGATCATGGTTTTGCCAAAACTTCGGTTACGCTGTTTGAGCCTGAATACACAGGAGATGATTTTGCGCGCTTCCAAGGTGATATCAGTTTCCTCGTATTCTGTCCGGCAGATTGAACAATTGCCGCAAAACCTGGGCGATTCCTCGCCAAAATAAGAAAGCAGGCGATGGCGCAGACATTCGTTTCCGGTTGAGTAAAATGTCATAAGTTTAAGCAATTCACGGTAATGATTCTGCAGCGCCGGATTGGATTCATCTTCATCGTTTTGATTTATAAGGAATTCATTTATACGCACATCCTGACCGCTGTATAAAAGTATACAGTCTGCGGGCGCTCCATCTCTGCCGGCACGCCCTGCCTCCTGATAATAACTTTCTATGTTTTTGGGCATGTTATAGTGGATAACATAACTTACATTTGATTTGTCAATACCCATGCCAAAGGCGTTAGTTGCAATCATTACTGTTTTTCGATCATAAATAAAATCATCCTGATTTCTGCGGCGTTCATGATCTTCAAGGCCGGCATGGTAACGGGCTACGGAAAATCCATAACGCGGCAAAAATTCGTACAATTCATCTACGGCCTTGCGGGTAGCGCAGTACACAATACCGCTTGTATTTTTCCTTTTTTCAAGGCAATCAAGCAGCGCCGCTTTTTTGTTATCAGGTTTTTGCACTTCAAAATAAAGATTGGGTCTGTCAAAGCCTGTATCTATAAAAACCGGATTTTTCAAATTCAGAAGCCGCTGGATATCTTCCTTTACATTTGGCGTAGCGGTTGCTGTAAAAGCCGCCATTATTGGGCGCGGTTTAATTTGCCTGATAAAATCGGCAATTTCCAGATAACTTGTCCTGAAATCATGCCCCCACTGAGATACACAATGGGCTTCATCAATAATAATCAAGGGCGGAGGTTCTGCTGGTAAACCATCTTCTGTAAATTTAAAAAAATCCATGCGCTGCAGGCGTTCCGGGGCGATATAGAGCAGCTTTACCTTGCCGCTGTGAATTTCCCCGATAGTTTTCATATATTCAGAACTGCTGAGCGAACTGTTTAAAAATGCCGCTGTACATCCTGCCCCCTGCAGAGCGTTCACCTGATCCTTCATGAGCGAGATTAGCGGGGAAATGACAATCGTCATTCCCGGTAAAAGCAGGGCGGGAATCTGGTAACACAAGGACTTTCCCGCACCGGTAGGCATTACAGCCAGCGTATCCCTGCCAGAGAGGATCGCGTCAATCGCGGCCTCCTGCCCGGCTCTAAAGTTTTCATAGCCAAATTGGGTTTTTAGTATTTCGTATTTATCTAAAGCCAAAGAATTTCCATTTGTATGGTTTTATCATGGAGATAAGGGGATTCGAACCCCTGGCCTATTGATTGCGAACCAATCGCTCTACCAACTGAGCTATATCCCCGCTTTTCATCATTTAAGCAGTAAACTGGGGTTTTAGTCAAGAGGCATCTCGGAGGCTTTTTTTATTATTTCTTTACGTGCTGACCTTAAAAATTTGTCAAATTGATCTATATAAAATACTATTTAATCAAACTAATAATTTCATTAAATGAATCATCAAAGGATCGCTTAATTTTTACCATTTTTTTCACAGCTTCATCAGAATTTAATGCCTTAGACTGGGTGTTTTTTATTGGTAGTAATAGTTGAAAACTCTCTATTTTTAATGCGTCCGCAAGGGCTTCAAGGGTTTTATCACTAACCCATGTCCTATGACATTCGATACTGTTCACTGTCTGCCACGATAAACCTGCTATTTCAGCCAATTTTTCTTGAGAAAAGCCGAGGGTTTTCCGCTGTTCTTTGAGATTTGTCGCTAATATCCTGCGTAAATCGGGCTTTTTTCCCCTCATACAGTTAAAAATAATACATTTGTCCCAACAGGTATTGACACGTATTAACATAAATGGAAATATATTAGTATTATTAGGGTATAAAAAATGCCTATATGGGCAATTAAAACAATGGCTTATTGGGCAAAAGCCCATAAAGAGGGATGCCTGTTTAAGAAAGGAGTTTTAACATGAATAACAAGTTTTTTCAAATTGTAGCGGTAGCCATCTTGATAACACTACTTGGGTCTTGTGTTTCCCTACAGGACAGGGAAGTGACGGCAAACGAACGAGCAGGAATGCAGGTGATTGGTTCGGTAGAAGTACAATTTAATTCCCATCAGTTTTTCCATATCCCCAATAAAAACAGATTAAAAAACAAGGCTTATTCTGAATTATTGAGGGCAGCACAAATGCGATATGAAGGTAATATTGATATTATAAACATATCTATTACTGGCAGTTGGAATAACTGGAATTTGCTTACTATTCCGCTTGAGCTTTTTGGTGGGTATTATTCTGGTTTGTTCGTAGCGTATGGTATCTACGAAAACTACCCTCTTCCTGCTTTTCTTTTTCTTGGAGTAGGTCTTGTAGGTCTTACTGGCACTGGTTTAATCGGTAATGTCCAAAGAATAACGGCTAAGGGCGATGTCATCTTATTAGACGGAGAAACAGGGAGAACTGCTCTTCAAAGATTAGACACTCAGATAAACCAACGGGGGTTAGATGGTGCAATAGCAAGGGCTTCAGAAACTTTGATTGAAGAATTGCCCCGTGATACTACTATTGCCATACTTAATATAAATGCCTCGAATATCTCAGAAGCTGAACATGTCATTGATATGCTGGAATTTAGATTCGTTCAATCAAGAAGATTTAGGGTTGTAGACCGCCACCGCCTTGAACAGGTAAGACGTGAGCAAAATTTCCAATTGTCGGGTGATGTTGACGATAGTTCGGCTGTTTCAATAGGAAATATGCTCGGAGCAAACATTGTCATAACCGGCAATGTAAGAAACAATCGGCTTGTTTTAAGAGTGCTTGATGTCCAAACAGCACAGATAATAACAATGGCATTGGAACAGTTTTAGGATATTTTTGGAGAAAAAATTATTCTACGCCCATGTACGTGAGTCTTTGTACATGGGTATAACAACCGCACTGAGTGATTATCTCACACAAACACCTTTTGCCAGAGCGTGTTTTTTGATTTCGCTAACGGTGGTCTTGCCAAAGTGCAAAAGAGACGCGACCAATGCGGCGTCCGCGCCGGTATTGAGTAATACTTCGGCAATCTGGTCGAGGGTTCCCGCGCCGCCGGAGGCGACAACCGGAACGGATACGGCGTTAATGACACGCCGGATAAGTTCAAGGTCGTAGCCGTCACCGGTGCCGTCTGCGTCAATAGAGTTAAGAATAATTTCCCCCGCGCCAAGTTCCACCGCGCGCACTGCCCATTCAATCGCGTCAAGACCGGTATCCTTTTTACCGCCGCTCGAAAAAGCGTTCCAGCGGAGACCCGCGCCTTCTACCCGTTTAGCGTCAATCGATAATACCACACACTTGCTTCCATAAGCGCCGGCCATTTCGCTTAACAATTCAGGGCGCTGCAGGGCGGAACTGCACACGGAAACCTTGTTCGCTCCGGCATCCATTGTGGCGCGCATATCGTCAAGCGAGCGTATGCCGCCGCCAACGCAAAACGGGATTTTTACCACAGCGGCGACTTTGCTTACAACATCAAGCAGTGTCGCACGGCTTTTGGCCGTAGCGCCAATGTCCAGAAAAGCCAATTCATCCGCGCCGTCATCATTGTAACGGCGAGCCAGTTCCACAGGGTCGCCAATATCCCTGATGCCTTCAAACTTAACGCCCTTCACTACCCTGCCGTCATCAACATCAAGACAGGGAATTATTCTTTTACATTTCATACCAGTACTCCTTCTGAAAATCCGGGCAGAGAACCCTTGGTAGAGGGAATTGAATCCCGCCCTCTCTCATCATATTCACAGGCGAAACGAATCGCCCTTGCCGCCGCTTTAAAAAGCGCTTCTATCTTATGGTGATCACTGCGTCCACGCAAAATTTCCAAATGCAGATTGCACCCGGCGGCGGAAACAAAGCCATGCCAGAAGTCTTCGATTACATCGGTCTGAAAATCATAAGGCGTTTTTGCCAGCTCGCCGTTAGGCGATTTATCAGGCATGGAAATCAACGGCGTACCGGAAAGCTGCCCGTCAAAGTACAAAAACGGCCTGCCGCTCATGTCAACAGCAGCGCGGGCAAGACATTCATCCATGGGAAAAAGACAGCTTCCGCTTCGCCGGATTCCCCGCTTATCTCCAACCGCTTTGGCAAAACACTGCCCCAATACAATTCCGGTATCCTCAACAAGGTGATGCTGATCAACTTCAAGGTCTCCCTTTGCGCGCACCTCAATATCAAACAACCCATGCCGCGCGAATGTATTCAGCATATGCGCCATAAAGCCTACCGGATAATTCAGGCTTGACTCGCCCTTTCCATCAATATTCAGCTTAATAATTATCTCAGTCTCATTTGTCTTTCTGGTAACTTCAGCGATTCTACTCATTTCTAAAAAGCCCCCTATTCCTGTTCCTAAAGAACAACCTTACGCAGATCATATTCCACAATATCCACAGCGCCCAGTTTTTTCAGTTTTGGAATAATATCGGGAACCTCATGTTTTTTTATGGCGATCTTTACGGCATAACCAGCGTCTCCAAAAAGGGTAGCCACTGTAGGACTGCGCATTGCCGGAAGGCTCGCGAGCGATTCAAACTGCTCTCTGGGAATATTCATCTCAAGCATTACCCGTTCACGGCCGTCTAAAACGGCTCGGAACAGCATGGCAAGTTCTTCTATACGGCGACGTTTTTCCTTGTCGGCAAGGGCAGAACGTGACGCGGCGAAACGTGTGGACGACTCAAGCAATGTCCCGACAATCTTGAGGCCGTTATCCTTTAAAGTCTGACCGGAAGAAGTGTTGTCGATGATCATATCTGCATCGTCCGGCGGGAAAACTTCTGTGGCTCCGTAGGTGCGCAGGATACGGTATTGGTATCCGGCAGATTTAAGCCACGTTTCGGCAAGGTTTACATATTCGGTAGCAACCACAAGTTTTTTGGAACGCAGTTTCGCTTCATCGTAATCATGAGGAACTGCCGCGACAATGCGAACCTTGTCAAAACCAAGGTCTAATATTTCTTCTACATCCGCGCCGCTTTCCTGTATCCAGTCAATGCCGGTAAAACCTGCATCGTGGCTCCCCAATTCCAACAATTCCCCAACATTTTGAGGCTTCATAATTTTAGCGTCAATCCCGGACGCAACATCCGAAGACGCTCCTATTGTAGGCCGGTATGTTCTGTCCGCCAGAGTAATTGGGAACCCCGCCTCCGAGAAAAGCCGTGCGACATTGTCAAAAATCCTTCCCTTGGGAATAAGTATTCTAAGTTTGCTCATATTTTAAATATAGCAGAAACTAAAAAGAAAGATAACCAAGCAAGGAACCGGGGTTTAAAGTTCATCAACTGAGGCTGTTCCAAAACTAACCGAGTTTTGGAACAAGCTCCGCGATCTGGTTTTTTAACTCATCAAGCCCAATACCTTTTTTTACTGAAACCGCAAGGCTGCCCGGGAAACGGGTAAGCAGGGATTCTATTTCTGCTGCGTCCGCCAGGCAGTCGATCTTATTTAATAGTAGAATTACAGGAATTTCCCCTGCTCCCAGTTCCTGCAGAACTGAAACAGTTGTCTGGCAGCAAATATCAATATTGGTATCCGATGCATCAAGAACATGTATTAAAAGGCTGGCATGGGCGGCTTCTTCAAGTGTTGAACGGAAAGCTTTGATAAGGGAATGGGGAAGCCGCCGGATAAAGCCTACTGTATCGGTAAGAAGCGCCGCCTTACCGGGTGCAGGCTCAAAACGGCGGGTAGTCGCGTCCAGTGTAGCGAAGAGTTTATTCTCTACCAGTACGTCAGCGCCGGTAAGGGCATTCAGAAGGCTGGACTTGCCTGTATTGGTATACCCCACAATGGCGCAGACGGGCATACCTTGACGTTCCCGCTGCCGCCGCTGAACTTTTCTTTGTTTTGCCACTTCTTCAATTTCTTTTTCCAGTCTGTTTATCCGCTGTTCAATTTGGCGGCGGTCGGTTTCAAGCCTTGTTTCTCCTGATCCTTTTGTACCGTAGCGTCCGCCCCGCTGCTGGGCAAGGTCTATGTATTTGTGGGTCAGCCGTGGCAGCCGGTAATGTAATTCGGCAAGCTGTACTTGTAAATACGCCTCTCTGGTGGCAGCCCTTTTAGCGAATATCTGTATGATTAATTCCTGTCTGTCCAGTACGGGAATTCCCGCGAGATTCTCCCAATTCCTTTGCTGAGAAGGGGTTGGCTCCCAGTCAAAGACGAGGCAGTCCGCTTTAAGCTGAACAGCCTTTTCCGACAGTTCTTCGGCCTTCCCGCTGCCGATGCCAAATTTGGGCTGCCTTTCCCGAACACGGATCATTTCGTGTCCGGCTATTTCCAGTTCAAGGGTTTCCGCGAGTCCAAGCAATTCCTCGCCGTTATCTCCTTCTCCAAGAAGGCTGACCAGCAAGGATCGTTTCCGCTGTTCACCTGTTTCATGTAATTTTTGTGACATAAGTTAAATTCAGTATAATACAATAATCATAAAAATGCGCAGACTAATCCTTCCACAGATAACTATTTTTGTTGTCTACTAATACCCACTATATAACAAGCAAAAAGCCATACCCCAGCGAAACAGAATTTGAGTTAGCTATAGAAAACATACTTTCCTTCTTGTATAATTCTCAGGGAAATACATATTTTAACCAATATACAGGCGAAGTTGCCACAGGCAGAAATTCGGCAAGTTATGGATTGCCTTTTCCAATACCCTCTTTTGGGGTTAAGATTAGTTATTAGGAGTCAACGAATGGTACGAATAATCACGATTCTTTCTTTTATCATCTTACTATCAAGCTGTGTTTCCGTGATGGAAAAAGCCGGGCGGGTGGTGGACGGGTCTGCTTTTGAGGAAAAAAGAATTGCCCAATACAGCGGCTCAAGTTTGGAAGTTACGGTTGTGGAAAACAGAGCCGGAGAACAGTCGGTTAAAATAACATTGGATAATTTCCCAATGATGGCATTGCGCGGTTCCATGCCGGACGAAAACGGGGGCTTTTTTCTTACCTCGCTTGAATACCTCGCCGGAAATGTACAAGGCTGGAATGAATACTCAATGGATATTCTGGGAGAAGGCTCACTTGTTTTGGGCAGCTACGCTGTCCTTGAATTAAACGAAGAAATTGAGACAGTACAAATAACAGCCGGACGTATTCACAGGTACGACACACGTATAGTTGGCAGCGATGCCCTTACAAGTCTGCGCAATCGGAATGAACGTATCACCGCGACAGTCGAATGGATGACCTCTATCGAAGACTCTCCCCAGGGACAGACAATAGAGGATTTTGAAAGACACTGGAAACCTGTCTTGTTTCCTGAAATAGTTTCCAACAGGAACAGACCGGCAGACTGGCTGCGGGAAGGCGATACATTCCAAAGGGCAGAAGACATTCGCTGGAACACAGGGTACACAGAACGCGTTTTTTCCGAAGAACTCGCGCCAGTGAGGGACTCCGGTACATTACTAAGGGATTGGGAAGAAGCCCTTTCCTGGATATACTTAAAATATGAGTGGGAAAATATAAGGTATATACTTTCTCGCCCAATAACTTTACAATCTATTAAATGAGGTAATATTTTATGGACACTGCATCGTTTTCTTTACTGGAGCTTTTTAAACTTGGCGGCATTTTTATGTGGCCCCTGCTTTTCTTCTCTATCGCAACTGTCGCCATTTCCATTGAGCGCATTGTGTATCTTCTGTACCACAATCTGCGTATTCACGATATGGCAGCCGCAGTTTCCGGTTATGTTAAACAAGCCGACTATTCCGGCGCGGTTGAGTATCTTTCGGGCAAAACCAAAAGGCGCATGGGCGCTCGGATTCTTCTAGCGTTGGTTAGCCGTTCAAAATCCGGACAGGCATTTTCGGAACACCACGCGGAGCGGACTGTAGAAACAGAAGCGATGAACTGCATAAACTCTCTGGAAAACGGCTTTAACTTTCTTACCGCCCTTGGTTCTCTTTCGCCGTTAACAGGCTTTTTGGGTACGGTATCGGGAATGATTGGCGCTTTCAGGTCGATAGCGGAAGCTACAGAAGTAAATGCGCAAATTGTCGCGAATGGTATTTACGAAGCCCTTATTACCACTGTATTTGGACTTGTAATTGCCATTATTGCCATGATTTCTCATTCAATTTTGAGTCACATTGTTGACAAGTTTGCCACCAGGACGGAAAGCGTCTGTTCAGAGTTAATCATACAGCTTGCGGAACAGGCCAATGAAAATTCAGATTCGGCAGCAGCCGGAAAGGGCGCAGTCAAAAAGAAGCATGAAAATTAAACGTCTAAAAAAGCATGCTTTTCAGGATTCTTCCGCTTCAAGCGACGTTGCTTTCCTGCTGATTATTTATTTTATTGTTATCGCGGGATTTAATGTAAATATGGGTTTCCTGATTAACCTTCCCGCAAAGGACTCCACAAGGCTGATATTAACCGAAGATCTTCTGCGTTTTGAAATGGATAAAGATGGAAGTATTTTACACCAGGGCGAAAGCATAAGTATTCCACAGGCAGAAAGAATTATCAGGATAGCCCAAAATATTAATCCCAATATAGCGGTAATTATTACAATTGACGGTCAGGCGTACTGGCAGAGCGTTGTTTCCTTTGTAGAACTGGCTCAGGATTTACATATAGATTCTTTTTCTTTTTCGATGATGAGGGAAAGTCAATGAAACTGAAACGTAAAAGAAAAAATTTTTTCATTCCCCTTAACTCCATGTCAGATGTTGCGTTCCTGCTTTTAATCTTTATCATGCTGGTGGCATTGATCAATTACAGGAAGGAAGTAAAAATTGAATACCCCGAGGCAAATACCGCCCTTAGAGTAAGCGATGAAAAAAATCTGGAAGTATGGGTAGATGTTGAAGGCGGAATATATCTTGACGGAGACCCTGCGGATTATTTGGCTCTGGAACAAAAAATCGCAGACCTTTACCGTTCCGCGCCGGATACAAGGGTACATATCATTGCCGACAGGAATACTCCCTATGAAAAAATAAACTCAATTCTGGAAGTTTTTCAGATTCTACAGTACCGGGTTGTAAGTTTTGTGGTAAGAAACAATGAATGATAAACTTTTACGACTGATAATTTTTATTTTTGCCGCTGTTTTACACCTGCTTGTCCTGTTTTTTCTTGTCTTTGATACGGAAAGACTAAATATGGATGCTCTTGAAAACGCAAGGGTAATGAAGCTGACGGATATTGACGAAGAAATTCCGCCGCCGCCGCCTGACCCTGAAATTCCCATGGTAGAAGAAATTGCCGAAACAATGATAGAAACCGACATTCCCCCTGTACAGACCGTTGTTGCCGCGGGAACCCTTAATACCCAAGATGATTACCTTCCTATGCACCAGCTTTCCAGCCCGCCACAGTTTGAGGCGAACGCTATTACTGCCGATCTTGTTTATCCGCCAATAGCGCTCCGTTCTGGTATTGAAGGCAGGGTTATCCTTGAATTATTTGTCGACCGTACAGGTACTGTACAGAGAATAATAATTTTACGAGAAGAGCCGGAAGACAGAGGGTTTGGCGAAGCGGCAGTCAGGGCATTTACTGGCAGAAAGGGAACGCCGGCTATTGCAAACGGAGAGCCTGTCTCCGCGCGCTACCGTTATCCGGTGACTTTCAGAATTAGGTAAACTATTATAGAAAAAGACCTTTTGCGGAAACGCGGGGGTTTTCTTTCAAAAATTATTCCAACAGAGATAATCCAACAGGATAATCTTGTGTTTTTATTTGCGGTTTGCTATAATTATCGTGAAATTTGGATAATGCCAGTTTGTGAATGACTTCAAAATGGGAGGTATTGTATGAGTAGTAATGTATTGAATGATCCGGACAAACACGATGAAACTTGGACTGATAACGAGATAGATGCCGAACTGCGCAGGCAGGTTGAATTAGGCTATCCTGTGGCCTTTTGTCTGGGAACTGACGGCGGCAGCAAGATTATAGAAACCCTTCTGGAAGTTAAATTAACAAGGCCTGTCCCTATACAGGTTAACGCCGGGCCAATGGATTCTTTACAGGGACCATTAAAAATTAATCGTGATTTAATCAAGTTGGCTTTGGAAGGCAAGATTTGGCTTTATTTTCACTTACCCTTGGTGTTTAATATGTTTTTACCTCTGGATAAAGAACAAGTTAAATGGGAAACCGATGTTTACAGGCAAGGTTTGGCTGAAGCGTATATAAAATATATCACCAATTTATTAAAAGATTACAATCTGGCGTGTGAAGAAATAGGGGGATCCGGATCTCACTATAATATAAATACCGGTTTGGTTGTACATGGCGGTATTCCTCATTGGCCGGGTCAGCTTGTTAACTCAAATGAAAATAAATCAAAGGGTATTGTCCATACATTGGGAGGGGCGGCCTTGGGTAAGCTCTATGTTCCGGCTGAGAAAAGTTCATTAAAGGAATGGCAGGTATTCAGAGCCAGGTATTGGTCTAATCTTGATTTGATTTTTGGTAAGTTGCTGGAAAGCTATGGGGGTCTGATTCGGCTTTTGATAGAAAACGGAGTTGGTACAGATAAGGCTCCCCTGCCTGTGAATAATATATCCTGGATAGGTAATGAAATTATTGGGCAAGCCTTTTTTGAAAAGATAGGTCAGGAAAAATTCTATAATTTTGGTCTCTGTTGGGATACCGAACATTCCTTTGGAGCCGGTGAGTCATTTAGTGAATGTTTGGAGCAGGGGTTTATAGAAAATATCGATTTGATTCATTTGAATGGCGCGCCTTCTAATGTCTCGTATGGTTCCAGAAAAGACTTGCATAATTATACCAGTTTATCCAAAAGTCTAGAAGCAGGTACTCTTAGGCTGACAGAAAAACATCTTGTTGATCTGGTAAGGTCAGGCAAGCCCTTGATTTATGAACGAGAACATTATTCCCTGATGCTGGAAGACAGTAAATGGTTGGGCAGTATGAGTAACAAAAAAGCTGACAAAGTTATTGATAAAGAAAAGATAATAAGTAATGAGGCTTCCAAAGCTTCAGTTTTTTGAATAACGGGTTTATAAGTGGTTGTGCAAATAGGTTGGTTTGGAAATCAGGGGTATCAGGCACAAGTCAAACGGGGTGTTGCCTGTCACCCGTTGCTAACTATGCTGGGAAAATGGTGTTGATTTTGCACCCGAATTTTTATACGAGCAAATAAAAATACAGAAAAAAGCCGCATAAAAACAAATTCTCTTAAGGTGTCAAAGCACCACCAATTGGGCTGGCTTTTATTATACTTTACTTTTTTCATATAATACTTCTGGATCCAAATCAATTCCTTCAGGCCATTCTATTGAATCATATGATACTTTTACTCTTTTGAATAAATTTTTATCTTTTAATTTTTTAAATAATCCTGTATCCAAATATGGTTTTACATCAAATATTCTTGTTTCTTTATTTTCAAAAACAAGTTCTAATTTATAATCATCTAAAGCCTTTACTTTATTTACAGATAAATACATTCCTACATCCTTTTATTTTAACGGTTCGACTTTATATGGAATTTCACCATTTTGTGCCAATTCCCAATCAGCCAAAAGCTCGTCTTTGTGTAAAACTATCCATGCGGAGACCAGTTTTTCCTTATCCTGTGGTAATTTTCCGTCCATCTTTTCACCAGTTTTTATATCAAAAATAGCCTTTGATTTTTGATAAATGGCATGAATATGAGGGGGATTGTGTTCCTTTTTCCCCAAGTACATTCTTATTAAAATTCCATAAAACATTGAAATTGTTGGCATAATTATATTATACCATAATTATTATACAATAACAATACATCGCATTGTCAGTTTTTAATTATCTTCCGACTGACAGTAGGTAATTAAGGCTTTATAAGGTAAAAATATAGAGCAAATAGCAACGTTAAGAAACCACGATCTTCCTTTGCTATTTGTTCCCTGCTCTTTGCTTTACCTCAGGGGAGAGCCAGCCGGAAACCGCCGCCGTAGAAGGTTTCACCACGGTACGAGGGGCTTTGGTTGCCCCGGTCAACGGAACGAGTCTGTAATACATTCGTGTATCCCCAACTCCCACCGCGTATCACACGGTTCGTTCCGGAAACCGTTCCGGTTGGATTAGTCTTGCTGCCACTGGTATAGCTACCCAACCAGTCCCAGCACCACTCATTTATATTCCCGCTCATATCATACAAACCAAGATCGTTAGGCGACTTCAGCCCTACCTCACGTGATCCCACAGCGCTGGTAAGAGCAAACCAAGCTACCAAACTAGGATCATTGCTCCCCGAATACGTGTAACCCACCCAGCCTGGTGCCTGGGGGTTACCGCCCTTCGCCGCATACTCCCACTGCGCCTCGGTGGGCAAACGGTAGCCGGTGGAGTTTGGTACGATTTCCACAGCATTCCATCTGTCATTACTGCTCGTAGGTATAGTCCCCCATACTGCCGCCGGGTACATACACCATTTCGATCATAGAAACCACTGTCACTGTTGCCACATTGGAGTAGACAGACGTTGCTCCCCCCGGTTGCCCTGACCTCGCAGAAGTAGTAATACGTCCCCACCGTAAGAGTTCTGGGTATTGTGTAACTTACGTTTGTCGCGCCGCTTATGACAGTTCCGCCGGTATTGCTGTTCGTTGTGGTACTATACCACT
>Ga0099364_10002024_pt1 | contig 32665 bp, 32 predicted proteins | sample TergutTh196P3_FD_73070 | JGI IMG/M metagenome (GOLD analysis project Ga0099364, IMG submission 73070) | Microcerotermes parvus P3 segment gut microbial communities from Pointe-Noire, Republic of the Congo - Th196 P3 | ecosystem: Host-associated > Arthropoda: Insects > Digestive system > Gut ... | reverse complement strand
TGCTGCAAGGGGGCGCCGACACTGTCGCGGTGCCGACATTGTCGCGGTGACGGCCCCTGCTTCGCTCTTACGCGGTGGGTTGTAATTATTGTGGGAAATAGGGATACTGGAGATATGGATTCGGGACAAATAGTGTTTATTACCTGCCAATTGGCTTTTGGGGCAGTTGCCGCTTTTCTTGCGATTATGCTCTGGTCAAGGACAAGGAATGCGGCATGGATGCTGGTAATAATTGGCGCTATTGTGGCTTATATCGAAATTGTGTACTCTATATTAAAAATTTTTGGAATAAATGATGATTTTTACCTAATCGGATCTGTTCCCATAATTTCTTTTATTTTGCCCTTATTACGGATGGGTTTTTTTATAGCTGCTTTTTTAATTATGATTATACGACATTCCGGAACAAAATAAATGGAGAGATAATATGAAAGGGTTAATTATTGGATTACTCATTATTGTTGCTGCAGTTTATGCAATTCTGCCGCCGAATGTTCTTGGTTTCGGACTTGGTTGGGGAGAGGAAGTTTTAGCATTCCTGCGCGGCGCGGCTCCGGTTATAGCAATTCTGGCAGGGCTTGTTATAATCTTTATCGGTGTTGCCGAAATGAAAGACCGTGCCGAGGCGAAGAAAGAAGAACAAGTTTAAGTGTTTGTTTTTTTCTCTATACAAACGCCGTAGCTTTATGTTCGCCTGCTGCAAGGGTTTCCAGACAGCGGGGTTTTCCGCCGTTTGCAAGTATGGTGGGAATCCCGTATTTTAATGCCATTTGCGCCGCATCCAGCTTTGTAGGAATGCCGCCGGTGCCAAAAGTATTAGGGCTGCCTATGTTGATGTTTTCGCGCAAAGCGTCAATGTCGCGTATTTCTTCGACCAATGAGGCATCGGTATGCTCTTTTGGGTTCTTGTCATAAACTCCGTCTATGTCGCTGAACAGAATTAACAAGTCGGCGCTCCACAAAATAGCAGACTGTGCGGCGAGCGTATCATTGTCGCCGATTTTTATTTCATCGACCGAAACTGTGTCATTTTCATTGATAATGGGAATAATCCCTTCATCGACAAGCGTAAAGAGGGTGTTCCGCATATTGAGTGTTCTGTTGGAGTCGTTAAAGTCCTCGCGCGTCAGCAAAATCTGCCCTATATGGAAGCCGTATTGTTCAAACGCAATTCGCCAGGATTTCATTAATTCCACCTGCCCTACGGCGCACAGAGCCTGCCTGTAATGAAGGTCTTTTTTGCGCGCCCATTTGTCCAGTTTGGAAAGCCCTGCAACCTGCGCGCCGGAAGAGACAATTACAATTTGCTTGCCCTGTTTTATAAGAGCCGCCGCCTGTTCGGCAAATTCAGAAAGGAGAGCGGTATTCATTTTGCCCTCGCTGTTGGCGAGCGTATTTGATCCGAACTTAACGATTATTTTTCGTGCGTCTGCTATTAGTTGTTTAATCACAATAATTTTTTCCTTAGTTGATTTACATAACTATCTTATCTGTCCGCTGCCGGTTACAAGATATTTTATCGTTGTTAAAGCATCAAGCCCCATCGGGCCGCGGGCGTGGAACTTTTGCGTGCTTATTCCCAGCTCTGCGCCAAAGCCAAACTCGCCGCCGTCAGTAAACCGCGTGGATGCGTTGACATAGACGCAGGCGGCATCTACCTGTTCGCGGAACTTTTGCGCCGCTTTTAAATCATTTGTTAAAATTGATTCCGAGTGCCTTGTCCCATAACGGTTAATGTGCGCTATTGCTTCATCAACACCGGAAACTGTCTTTACCGCAAGAATATTGTCAAGGAATTCCGTACCCCAGTCTTCTTCAGTTGCATCTGTAAATGCAAGTTCCGCAGGTGGTGTTCCGATGGCGGTCTTTGCCGCTGAATCACAACGCAACTCACATTTGCCGACAAGAGCGGCGGCGGTCTTTGGCATAAGCTGTGCAAGAATATCTTTATGTATTAAAAGTGTTTCCATTGCATTACATACACCGGGTCTTTGTAATTTAGCATTGACAATAATTTGCACAGCCTGTTCAAGGTCTGCGCTGTTATCAACAAATATGTGGCAGTTGCCTTCTCCGGTTTCAATTACGGGAATCCGTGCATTTTGCGTAACATGGCTAATTAACTTTCCTGTGCCTCTGGGAAGCACAACATCAATAAACCCGCGCGCGTTAAGGATTATGTCAACCTCGTCCCTGCTGCCGGATTCACAAAGAGCAACGGCATCCGCTATTCCGCCGCCCTTACTAAGCCCCGCTTTAATAGCGCGGACAATCACTTTGTTGGATTCCAGCGCGGAAGATGACCCCCTAAGTAAAATTGAACAACCAGCCTTATAAGCGATGGCGGCGCAATCCGCCGTAACATTGGGGCGGGACTCGTAAATAATTGCCGCAACCCCAATGGGGACAGTTACCTTTTCAATTTGCAAACCGTTTGGCAATGTCCAGCCCGTCTGCACTTTGCCAATTGGATCATCCTGTCTTATAATAATGTCTATACCTTCGATAAGACCGTCAATCCTTTTGTCGTTTAACAGCAGGCGGTCAACAAGGCTTTCTTTCATGCCGCCCTCGCGCGCCTTTGCCACATCGCGGGCATTGGCTTCCAGAATAGCGGCACGGTCTTTATCAATTGCAGAGGCGGCGGCGGCAAGAGCCGCATCCTTTTTAGCACGGTTATGCGCCGCCAGTTGCGTCTGCGCCTGTTTTAAGGAATTAAAAACATCATTCATATCCAACACCATATATCTTTACCCTTATAATGTCAATAATTCGTACCATAAGGGTTATACTTCATAAGGCGGAGCATTTACAAGCACTTCGTGCTTGGCTCATTAAGGAGAATATTTAAATGCCCAGCATCTAAGAATTAGGCGCTGGGCTGTTGAGACCGTGAACCATAATTTGGCGTAGAGCGCTGTTCATGCGGGTTTGATAGCCCTTTCCGCCTTGTTTAAGCCAAGCTATGATATCCGCATCAAGTTTACAGGTAACGGCAACTTTTACGGGTCTGTACATTTTTCTGTCAACAAAGGGGCTAAAACCAGACAAGTCCTTGAATTGCGGAATATCTGAAAAATCAATTTCTTTATCCTTTATTGCCTTTACCCTATCCCAATCATCTTTTGTTGGTTTTGGCGCGTTTTCCGAAGAATAACGAACAGTTTTCATAATAAGCCTCCTTCTCATTGGTTTCCGCAAGCCTAGCGGAGATAATACGAATGGTATTTTCGTCAACTTCGGTTATGCTTACAAAAAGAACTACCCCTTCAGCATCTCCAATGACGATATAGCGATCTTCATCTCTGCTATGTTTTTCATCAAAAATATAGAGGCTGCAAGGGTTCTCAATAACCGGTATTGCCTGTTCAAAAGATACCTTGTGTTTTTTAAGGTTTTCCTTGTATTTTGCAATATCCCATTCGTAATTCAAACTTACCTTCCTATATACATATTAAATGATATGTATTATTTTGTCAATAGGCGTGGTCACGACTAAACGCGGATTTACGCGGATTTTACTGATTAACGCGGATCTGGTGAGCAGACGAATGTCTGCGGTCAAATAAATTCCTTTCCAGCGGCGAACAAAGTGAGCCAGATATTAGATTGTTAAGATAAATATATCTAACCTACATTTCTTAAAAATTTAAAATTTTAATATAGCTATGATAGGATTAGTTATCTTAACTCTCATAGTTATCAGTGTAAATCAGCGTTCAATCCGTGTTAATCCGCGTTTAGTCGTTACCCCGTCGCTCGTAACCACGCCTTTATCCTTATTCTAAAACAAATTCGCCTTCGTAACCTTCTACGCTTTCAGCTCCGGTTGATAACCCCTGGCTGGAGTCTGCTGCGGACTGTAAAGATGCGGAAACCGAATCTAAAAGCCTCTGCCTTTCTTCGGCAAGCCGCCGCTCTTCTTCTTCCGCCATTTGCCTTCTAAGTTCAGCAGTTGCCGCTTCCTGGCGGAGTAAAGCTATCAGCCTTTCAATATTGGCTCTTTGAGCGGTTGCAGGCTCTAAAAGCAAATACTGCTCGTAATCTGTTACGGCACTCATTAAATTTCCGGCTTTTATTCTTGTATTGGCACGGCCTAAATACGCCCTGGAGTAAACCGAGTTATGACCTATAGCTTCCGTATAGTATCGTTCGGCTTCGTCGGTATTTCCCCTTTGAAAATAGGCATTCCCAAGGTTATTGGCAACATTTGCGGACAAATTTCCCGCCTGCGGCAAAATACGCCTATAAACTGTAATAGCCTGCTCCGTCCTTCCAAGCTGTTCATATACGATCCCTAGATAAAGATTAGCCTGAACATGGGCAGGGTCCTCGGCAACAGCTTGCTCCAAAAAGCCCACAGCCTCGGCAGGCTTATTTTGCATTAAAAGCTCTTCGCCTCGGGTAAAATTCGACTGCCCATAGCAGAAAACCGCCGTTAAAAGCCATAAAATTACCAATGGTTTTTTCATCATTTAACTTCCTATTATAGAAACAATCTATTACAATGATTATATACAATATATCGACATTTTAAAGTAAGTAAATCAGGGCTGACATTTTGAAAATTTTGTGTATTTCAGATCAAATTGACCCCTTAGTTTATTCTCCCGGCATAAAGGAGAGATTTTCGGATGTTGATTTGATTCTTTCGGCAGGCGATTTGCCCCTGGACTACCTTGATTTTATTATTTCCACCCTGAATAAGCCCCTGTTTTTTGTCTTTGGCAACCATCATACCGAAGAATTAAAGCATTATAAAAAACTCATGGATTCCCCTTTTTTCATAAACCAGTCCGAATATTTAGGCTGTGGGGCTGTCCATCTTGGAACAAAGGTAAAAAAGGAAGGGGGGCTTATTTTGGCAGGCTTTGGCGGCTCAATGCGCTATAACAACGGAGTTAATCAATTCTCGGATTTTGAAATGTTTTTTGAAATTGTAAAGCTGCTCCCCCGTCTTTTTTGGAACCGCCTTTTTCACGGCAGATTTGTCGATATCCTTTTAACCCACGCGCCGCCAAAGGGCATTCATGACAAGAACGATAAATGTCATTTGGGTTTTAAGGCATTTCTTTGGTTTATGAAAGTTTTTAAGCCAAAGTATCTTGTACACGGACATATTCATTTATATGATTTATCTGATGTTCGCTGCACAAAATGGAAAAAAACAACAGTAATTAATGCGTATAGTCATTATATAATAAATATAAATTAAGGAGTTAATTTGATAGATTCAGTAAGACAACAAGCAGCTATGGATTTTTCCCGCGCAAGAGGCAAGGCAGTCCTTTCTCAAATTCAAAATTTTTTGAATACCGACCGAGACAAGCTTCTTTCATTTCATGATGTAAAAGACATACTAAAGCCAAAAAACCAAGTTTACAGAGGAAGTCAGGTTGTTCCTATAAAGATGATTATTGGCTCGGAAGGCCGATATCATGACTTTAACAAGTTCTTTCTGCCAAAAAGAGAACACCTGCGGCACCGTTGGTCAAGAATAGACGAAGCTCATATAAAAGACATAATTTTGCCGCCTATTCAGCTTTATGAAATAGGAGGGGTTTACTTTGTCCGCGACGGAAATCACCGGGTATCTGTGGCAAAAACACAGGGAGTTGAGTTTATTGATGCCGAAGTTATAAGCCTGTCAACAGAGATCAATATAAAACCTTCCATGACTACAGATGAGCTGCGCGAAGCTCTTGTCGCTTATGAAAAAACCATATTTTATGAAAAAACGGATTTTGGAGAGCTTACAAACTACCAAGATTTAAATTTCAGTGCCCCTGGCCGTTATGATGTAATTTACAACCATATACTTGTTCATAAATACTATTTAAACGAAGACATGGAAGAAGAAATCCCGTTTAATGAAGCCCTTGTTTCATGGTTTAATAATGTATATAATCCTGTAATAACAATAATAAAAGAACAATGGCTTTTGGCTAATTTCCCCGGAAGAACAGAAGCCGACCTTTATGTTTGGATTATTAAACATTGGGATTTTTTAAAGAAAAAATACGGAACTTATCCGCTGTCAAAAGCCGCGGGGGATTTTTCCAAAAAATACGGACAAAGCCAGGGCAGGTTGTTACGGCTTTGGGGTTTGTTAGCCGCAAGGTTATTCCGCGTAAAACAATAAAAAGAGGAGCAAATGGCAATTTTATCGATACAATCACATGTGGTTTACGGGCACGCGGGAAACAGCGCCGCCGTCTTTCCATTGCAAAGACTTGGAAACGATGTTTGGGCAATTAACACCGTTGAATTCTCCAATCATACAGGTTATGGCTCTTGGCGCGGCAAAGTCCTTGGAGCAGAATTAATCAGCGAACTGGTTACAGGGCTTGAAGAAAGGGGCGTACTTGACCGCTGCGAGGCGGTACTTTCAGGCTATTTAGGGGATGCCTCAATCGGCAAGGCTGTGCTTGAGGCCGTAAAAAAGGTAAAGGATAAAAACCCTGCCGCTCTGTACTGCTGCGATCCTGTTATGGGAGACACAGGGCGCGGTTTTTATGTAAAACCGGACATCCCTGCCATTTTTAAAAATGAGCTTATCTCCCATGCGGACATTGTCTGCCCAAACCAATTTGAACTGGAAGCCCTTACCGGAACCCAGGTAACTAATATCGATACGGCTTTAAAGGCAATTGGCAGCCTGCATGACATGGGTCCGTCCATTGTCCTTGTAACCAGTTTCCGTGAAAAAGAAGGTGAAATTGGTATGATTGCTTCTAATAAGAGCAATTCAGAGAATCAAATTTACAAGATAACTACCCCTATAATTCCCATTGGGGATAATGTTGCCGGAACAGGGGATTTAACTGCTTCTGTCTTTTTATCACGGTATTTAGAGACCAAAAACCTTGAAAAAACCCTGAATTTATGCGCTTCGGGGGTATATGGAATTCTTGAAAAAAGTTTCAAATTATGTTATAATAAAACAATGAGTACCCCTGTTGAGCTAAAAATTATAGATTCTCAGCAGGAATTATGCTCTCCATCAACTACTTTTAAAGCGGTGAAAATAAGAGTATGAAAGAAAACCAAAATGAAGAATGGCTAAAACAGTCTCCTTATGATCGATTTTTATTTTTTATTGCAGGCAAGGTTGACAGATACAAGGCTTTAACTACTACCATAGAAAAACTTGGTCTTAACTCTACTGTTATAGCAATGGACGGCAATAAACACATCTTTATTTTTCCCCAAAGCCAAAAGTCTCTTCGTAAAGGCATATTCCCCTTTGCGGGTCAAAACCCGGTTATGCTTACCGCACATTATGACCGCGTAGAAGGAAGCCCCGGAGCAAATGATAACAGTATTTCTGTTTTTCACCTGCTTTATACGGCACTGGCTCTTGCTAAAAGAGGGGCAGATAACTGGATAATTGTTTTTACAGACAAGGAAGAATTAAAAGACGGGGAAAGTTTTGAGGTTCAGGGTTCTTATACGCTTGCCAAAAAATTAAAAACATGGGGGCTGGAAAGAGCCAGGATATTTAATTTTGATGCCTGCGGAACAGGAGACACCTTTATTTTTTCCACTACAACAGACGCACTTTTGGGAACCAGTACTAATCCAAACATTGCAAATGTAAGAAACTCGATTGGACAGCTTAGAAATTTTGCTTTAGACACTGCCAATTTACTTAGATTTGATAAAATGCTGCTTGCTCCCACTCCATTCAGCGATGATCTTGGCTTTTTATACGCCGGCTTTGCCGCACAGACAATTACCATACTGCCTTCGGCGGAAGTAAAGCAGTATGAGGATTTACTGCGCCGAAATCCGGATTTAGCAAAACTTATAATTTCAGGGGCAATAAAAAAGTCGCCGGATAAAAGGTTTTTACCATTTACATGGCAAAATTTAAACACCCCTGCAGACAGCCATTCACGCCTGACACCCGAACATTTTAATCAGGTGACGGCGTTTATGGTTGAACTCTGCGCTAGAATTAATTAATTACTAGAAACGCCAGCCTAAAGAAAGTGTCATACGAGGTCCGCCAACAAATAAAAAAGATTCCGCAAAATCAAATATAGATGTATCGCCTATATTAACATCATTACCTGCAAGTTTTTTAAATTGAGTTCCTGAACTGTCGCCTAATAAAAATGCTCCGTCAAATCCAAAAGATGTTTCTAATATAAAACCACCCGGTTCTCCAAAATCAAACCGCCAACCCAATCTTGGTCCTACTTTTAAATAATTGGTAAGAACTGACACGCTTACACTATTACCACCCTGCTGAGAAAGAGTTCCTTGATAAAGAATATTTCCATATCCTAAAATACTGCCTATAAAAAATGTTTTTCCGCCGGGATAAAAACGGAAATGACCTTCTAAAGACATAGTTGACATGTCAAATTTATAGGTAAGAAGCGGAGCACCGAAATCCATAGAAAGCCCAAACCATAAATAAGAAAACCTTGCTCCTAAACTCATTCTTGGGCTTATCTGCCTTTCATATTGTGCGGCAATGCCAAAACCTGTAAAATTCGATCCTGTATTTTGTGATGCAAAAGCTGCTGTAGTACCTAAACCAAGCCACATGGGTCCCAAATCAATTGAAACCGTATTTTTTGGCACTCGATTTGTCTCATCATCCTGTGCAAAAACCTTTCCTGTTAATACAATCACAAGAATTATTAATAATAATCCTGTCTTTTTCATATTCTGCTCCTTAATAAGTTTAATAATAATATTATACAACAATTTATATTAATTTCAACATACCCCCAAAAGCCTGCTGAAAGCTTCCAGTGCATCATCGCCATATTTGCCGGATAAAACCTTTTTGGTTAATATTTTACCCAATTGGACCCCTTCCTGATCAAAGCTGTTTACATTCCAAATAAATCCCTGGAACATTACTTTGTTTTCATAGTGAGCAAGAAGGCTTCCAAGCGCGGCAGGCGTAAGCTTTTTTCCATATATAAGACTGGAAGGCCTTCCGCCTGGAAACTCTTTATTTTTGTTATCGCTATCCTGCCCTTTTGCAAATGCTGTAATTTGAGCGGCAAGGTTTGCGTTTAGCTTGGTTTGGCTTACAGAGCCGTCAACTTTTACATCATCGCCTTTTTGGCTTTCTAAAAAACCTATAAACTGCAAGGGAATAATTCTTGTTCCCTGATGCAATAGCTGATAAAAAGAATGCTGGCCGTTTGTTCCGGGTTCTCCAAAAATAACAGGACCTGTTTCGTATTTAATAGGTTCACCATTACGGTTTACCCTCTTGCCGTTTGATTCCATATCCATTTGCTGTAAGTGCGCAGGGAAACGGGAAAGAGCTTGACTGTACGGTAAAACCGCAGTATAAGGATAACCTAAGAAATTATGCTCCCATACGCCAATAAGAGCGTCAAGTAAAGCCGCATTTTTTGTTATATCTTTTTCCAAAGCCATTTTATCCGCTTCGGCGGCTCCCGCTAAAAATTCCTTAAATACATCCGCTCCAAAAGCCAAAGACAGCACACAGCCGCCCACCGCAGAAGTTGACGAATATCTGCCGCCGACATAGTCGTCTATGTAAAAAGAATCAAGGTATGCGCTGTTTTTTGCAAGCGGACTTGTTTCGCTTGTTACCGCAATCATGTGTTTGCTTGAGTCAAGACCGGCTTTTGCCAGTTTGTCCTTTACAAAAAGCTCATTTGCCAAAGTTTCCTGAGTAGTACCGCTTTTGGAAACCAAAATAAAAAGCGTTTCTTCAAGATTACAGGAAGAAATAACATTGGATGCATCATCAGGGTCAACATTGGAAATAAATTTTGCTTCCATTTTTTTAGCACCGTTTGCAGCCGCCCAATTTTCCAAAGCCAAATACATGGCTCTTGGCCCCAAATCGGAGCCGCCAATGCCAATCTGCACAACCGCAGTAAAGGGTTTATCTGTTGCCCCTTTGAATTTTCCTTTATGAACGGCATCCGCAAAATTGCTAAAACGGGAAAGTTCTTTTTGGTAAAATTTGCCAATATTTTTCCCGTCTTCCGTTACAGGCCTTTTTTGCTGACCTCTTGTAAGATGATGAAGCACCTTGCGGTTTTCGCCTGTGTTCATTACTTTGCCGTTTAAAAGCTCGATGTACTTTTTAATAGCTTCCTGTTTGTCCGCCGCAGTTTGAAGCAAGATAAGAACTTCATCATCAACCTGTTTTGCCGCCCAGGAATAATTTAAGCCCGCTGCCATTGGGGTTACACACTCTTTAACCCTTTTTGAATTAAGCTTGGTTCTAAAAGAAAAATCAAACGATTTTGCTTTTTTTCGCAGAGTCCTAAAAACAACAGTTTTATCAAAATTTTTATATTGCATATTTCCTCCTTGGAAAAATAGAATACTAGTTTTTTGCCCCTAATTCAATATCAATTACAACAACTTCGCTTTGCGTGCCAATTCTAATAGGCGGTCCCCAAAAGCCCGCACCGGAAGTAACGACAGCATTCATTGTCTGCCCCTGCCAATGACCGTATGAAATTGCCCCCGTTCTTTTAAAAATTGCACTTGTAACGATAGTACCGGGAAAGATCTGCCCATTATGGGTATGGCCGGAAAGAAGAAGATCAACCCCAAGCCTTTCTGTCTGCGCAAACTGACCCGGCCTATGATCCATCATGATAATAAAACTATCCGTATCAAGTTCTGAAATTAACTCAGCCGTTGATTTTCGTACCGATTCAATCCCAATAGGATAAATTTCTTTTCTGCCAATAATGTAAATATTTTCCGGCAATTCATGGACTTCATCCTGCAGAACTATTATATTAGCTTCGTTTAAAGTCTGCACAATCTTTTCTGTGCTTCGCCTGTCAACATCATGGTTGCCAAGGCAGGCATATACGCCCAAGGGAGCGGTAATTTTTCTTAGCTCGGCAATAACGCCCTGTAGATCCTTAATTTGATCAATATTGCCGTCAAAAATATCTCCGGCAATACAAACCATATCCGGCTCTGCGCGGTTTATTTCGTCCACCACTCGCTTTATATGTTTTCTTCCTATTGATGAACCTATGTGAGTATCTGAAATTAAAACAATACGCATATTATTTATTTCTTTGTTTGTATTTATGTTATAGCTTACAGTTTCTATTAAACGGGCATTTGATGCTCCGTAAATAATTAAACCAAAACACAAAACAAAGGCACTGCCAACTGCATACACATTGAATTTATCAGGTAATTTTCCCGCAAGGTGCAAAACTAATCTTGCAAGATCAACCATAACCAACAGAGCAAAAAGCATAAAAATATAAAGGAAGATTGTAATCCAAAGAGATCTAAACTCCCGTAAAAACACAAATCTAGGACGAAACGCGATTAAAAGAAGCAAAATAAAGCACAGAACAGCAAAAAGAATCCAAAAAAAAGCCGCCTTTGTATTTGGATAAAAATAACGAAGAAAACCAAAAATTTTTAGCCCGACATAAAAGCAAATACCGCCAAAGAGAATAAAAATAACAGGACTAAAAAATATCCATCTCATTTTTATAATCAATATTTCCTTAATACTTCCAAAACAGGATTATTTATCCTTTTAGGATTATTATATTGAGGCAGATTTTCGTGCAGCTTTTCCCCAATAGAGATAATGCCAAAGTCAAGGTTTTTATAATTCCAGTACGAAAAACCAATATCCATCTCTTTAAGCACGGACAGTAAATCGTCATACCATCGCAATTGAGCCTGAAGTTCAACAGGAGTATAAACTCCAAATTCATTGCAGATAACCTGCGAGTTATATTTTTTTGCAAAGGCGCTTACAGGTGCAAATTCTTTTGCAAATCTGTCTTTATCCCACTTGCCTGCCGACTGCGTAAAGCCGAACTTGCGGATAAAGCCGGGGCCGTAATCATCGGGGTAAGTTCTTGCGGTACATATTTCAGGGCTGTTTGTCATCCAGGGGGCATTCTGGTGGGTAAAAAGAAGCGGCTCGTAAAAATGCACGCTGTAAATTACATTGTCATCGTCAAAGGGAGTCAGTTTTTCAAAAGTATTAGGCCAGTTCCACATATTGGAGCCTGTTACAATAGTTGACTTTGGAGCGTGTTTGCGAATCTCAAGACAGAACCGATCTTTTACGGTATTCCAAATTTCCGCAGATTGCGCTACAGGTTCGTTAAGCGTTTCAAACAACACATGGTCATTCTGCCCGTACCGTTCGGCAAGATACGCCCATATTTTTTCGGTTTTTTTAATGTAGGTGTCATCACCTTCGACAAAAAGTTTTTGCACGGGGCTTTTTGTAGCATCGGAAAAATCATGACCGGGACATTCATGCAAATCGAGAATAAATTTAAGGCCGTTTTCTTTTGCAAGCTTTACCGCACGGTCAAGATTTGCTATTCTATTTTCCAGCGGTTTTTCGTTATCGTCAAAAAAGAGGTAAGAGTCAACAGGTACCCGAACATGGTCAAAACCCCAATTTTTTACATTGATAAAATCCGCTTCCCCAATAAATGTTTCCATATGCTTATCTATTCCGGGGAATTTATCCGGGTCTTTTTCTTGGATAGCATCAATTTGGCTGAGCCAGCCGCCCATGTTTAATCCGCGCATTCTCATATATGCTTACTCCTTTCTATTATATTATAATAACATATGGAGCATATAATGAACAAGGTTCACATTAACCAGCTTGGGTATCGTCCGCATGATCCCAAAAAAGCTGTTATCTTGCAAGAAGCTTTACAAGGCTCGTTAGAGTTTAAGGTTATCCGGGTATCGGACGAAGCCGTAATTTACAGCGGAATGGCAGGCGAACCTGTTACGGATTCCGCTTCTTTGGACACGGTATGCACAGCGGATTTCTCCGCCTTAACAGAGGCAGGCGAGTATATGGTTTGTGCCGGCGGTACTCGTTCCTACCCGTTTGCAATTTCCGAAAATCCGTACAAGGAATTGCGGGCTGCCGTCCTTGAAATGTTTAACTACCAAAAATGCGGCGTTGACCTTGACTGCGGAGAGTGGTCGCACCCTGCCTGCCATAACACTCTTGCCACTGTGTATGGCACTTCGGAAAAAAAAGATGTAACGGGCGGCTGGCATGATGCCGGAGATTATGGCCGTTATATTGTTCCTGCCGCAAAAGCTATTGCGGATTTGCTTTTGGCACACGAACTTAGTTCCAACAAAGATGAAAATTTACTTGATATTGTTTGGTTTGAAATTGAATGGATGTTAAAAATGCAGGATGAAAAAACAGGCGGAGTGTATCACAAAGTAAGCTGCAAGCAGTTTGACGCTTTGGACGAAATGCCCCACGATGAAAAAGACGAACTTGTATTATCACCGATTTCCCCAACGGCAACGGCGGACTTTGCCGCTTCTATGGCGCTTGCCTCGCGCTTTTACCCCGATAAAAAAGACTCTTTATTAAAAGCGGCTTTGCGCGCATGGGATTGGTGCATAAAAAACCCCAATGCTCCCAATTTTGAAAATCCCCCTGATATTCACACAGGCGGCTACGGCGATGACAATGACAAAGACGAACGCCTTTGGGCAGCCTGCGAATTATTTGCCGCCGTATCGGACACATCGGCAGGCGAATTGTTTCATAACTATATAAAAAGCGAAATAGAAACCAATCCTGTTTATGGAACTCTTCCCTGGTTTCCCGCAGGACGAAGGCTTTTGTCCGGTTTAGGCTGGGGAAATATGGGCACTTACGCTGTCTTAGCCTATTTAATGCACGCCAAAGAAAAAGCGGACAATGCTATAACACAGAAAATGAAAAGCGAATTGCTTTCCGATTGTGAAAAATACATGGAACGGTTTGCAAAATGCCCTTACGGCATTTCGTTAGGTGAACATTATCCGTGGGGAAGCAATATGCTTGTTGCAAATAACGCCATGATGCTGATTGCCGGAAGCCTGCTCGCAACTGACAACAATGCAAAAAAAGCCGAATATATCGAGGCTGCAAAGGAGCATTTCCATTATTTATTGGGCAGAAACCCGCTTTCGCAAAGTTATATTTCCGGCTTTGGCTCTAACCCCATGAAAAACCCGCACCACCGCCCTTCAGTTGCGGTTGGAAAAGCCGTTCCCGGCATGGCTGCAGGCGGCCCCTGCGGACGCTTTGACCGCGACCAAATTGTTAACGAACGATGCAAGGATGCTCCGCCTGCAAAACGATACATAGACCACAAAGAAAGTTTTTCTACAAACGAGATTACAATTTATTGGAACTCGCCCGTTTATTTTGTAATGGCGGCGCTTGGGTTTTAATAAATTTCCATTGGATCGACATTGCGGACAACCCTAATACCCATAACCCAAGTATTATTATTTGGTACAAAACTGGCTCTGGCTATAGTCCGCATATTATTAATAGCGTTGTTCCAGCTTCCTCCGCGCCTGACTCTTTCCGGCGGACTTACAGAACTTGCCACAGGTCCTTTGGGATCGATGTCATAACTTCCATTTAAGGAGTCATACCTGTCACGATAATATCTAGTGTCGTACCAATCCCAGCACCACTCCATTACATTTCCGCTCATATCATAAATACCAAGAGCGTTGGGCTGTTTAGTTCCTACAGGGTGTGTCTGACTTCCTGAATTTGTATTAAACCATGCGACATCTTCAATAGTATTGCTGCCCGCATAAGTAAAATTCCCGGGAGAGCCGTTGCCGCCCCTTGCCGCATATTCCCACTCAGCTTCCGTAGGAAGTCTGTAACCGTTAGCTGAAAAATCTGCTGTTATGTTGTTCCAGCTTTCAGGGAAAATAGAAGCGTTTGCATTCCAACCAATAGACCCCCATGAACTGGGATTAGATTGTCCATTCAAGCTATACACAGGGTATAAATCTTCATCCAGACTGCGCCTATTGGAATATACAACCGCATCAAACCACGAAACTCTGTCAACAGGGCGTGTCGGCTGGCTTGCCTTAAACTGGCTGGGAGTAGAACTGCCGGGTGATCCAGGTGTTGCATTGTAATTTGTCAAACCTTCCATTATTTCTTTGTAACTATCTCCTCTACCTTCCTGCGTAACTAAATTTCTTGCCATATAAAAACCGGTTTCAAATTTTACGGTTCGTGCAGGCGAAGTTCCTGCTCCTGCCGCTCCCATTGTAAAGCTGCCCTTTCTTACCCATACCATGTCCGGTATAAATGGAACCCACCTTGCATAAAGAGTAAAAATTACATCGCCCGACTCATTTTTTGTCAGCACTGTTTCACCATTAGATGAAATTATTAAATCACCATCTACATTAAGATACAGGCTCCAATCAAAATCCCAAGGAATTAAAGCATCGCGATGAGCTTGGTTTGCAGGATTAAAACTATCTTCGTTGCTGTAAAACCAGCCGTAAAAAGACCATCCGCTTATATCATTAGGCACAGGTTCAGAAATTTTTCTGCCAAGCGATAATTCCTGATCAGGCGGCGGCGGAAGCCCGTGTCCTCCTGAACCTCCACCAACTCCGTCCGGAAGTTTTAAATCAAATTTTACAAAATAATGCGCATCTCCCCATTTAGCATAAAGATTTAAATTTGATGTTACTTTGTCTTCGGCAAAGTTCCATTCTTTTCCGTCACTAGTAAACCAGCCAAGAAAAGCCTGCCCCGGTTTTTTCATTAAAGAAGGGGCTGAAAGCAAAGTACCATGAATGGCTCTTTGACTGCCCGGAGCAGGGTTTCCGCCATCCGCATTAAATGTAATAATATATTCGTTTGTAACCCATTTGGCATAAAGTGTTATAATTCCACTGTTCACCGGAGTATTAAAATTCCACTCGCTTCCTGCGGCAAAATCAGGATCTGTAAACCAGCCGCCAAAACCATAACCTGTCCTATTCATTGCCAAAGGTTCAACAATTTTTGTTCCTTCAAGTAAATCCTGAGATCTTGGTTCCGGACTTCCTCCATTTGGATCAAATGTTACAAAACAAAAAGGAGGGTCTTCCCATTTTGCATAAAGAGTCATATTTTCATAAACCCTGTTTGCAGCAAAATCCCATTCGCTTCCTGCGGCAAAAGCAGGATCTGTAAACCAGCCGCCAAAACCATACCAAATATCGGCAAATGAAGTTGCCTTTCTCATTGCCGGAGGCTCAATAACTCTAGAACCCTCAACAATGAATTGCGTATCTAATAAATATTCTCTGCCTCCAAGATTGCCGCCATTATGTTCAAATTTTACGGTATAAATATTTATTACTAAACCAATCATTTCCCATCTAGCATAAAGGGTTAAGTTTGAAGTTACCCTGTCATTGGCAAAATCCCATTCTTTGCCGCCTGTCTGAGCTGTAAACCACCCCGCAAAAGCATGACCGCCCCTGCTTATAGGCTGTACTTTCATAACTCTTCCGTCAGGCGCTATATGCTGAATCCCCGGAGTCGGCTGTCCGCCTTCATCCTGAAAGATTACTTCATAATACGCACTGCTGAACGAGTTATGTCCGGAATCATCCCACCATGTTTCCATTATCGAATTATGACAAGTGGTAAAAAATATTGAAAAAATTAATAAATAAAAAATAATCCCTTTATTCTTCTTCATTATAATTCTCCTGCTTTAGTCGGTATCAACCTGAATAATAATTAATTCAACACGGCGGTTCATATTCCAGTGATCATGATCGGCAGCACCCGCGATTATTCTAGCTCCCCCATAACCAATAACAACTATTTGTTCTTCTCTTACGCCCCTTTGAATAAGCATTCTTGAAACTTCATCAGCGCGGGCTGTACTAAGAGTAATAAGTTCATCCAATTCGCCCGGAGCATGCGTAACCGGATTAGCATGACCTTCTATCCTGACACGCAAATTTGGATTTACCCTTAAAATTTGTGCAGTATCATTTATAACCAATTCATTAAGCGCCTGAGCATCATGATCAATTCCGTCATTAAACCTTGCTATATCCGGCGCAAAAATAATATATTCAATTTGGGTAATATTAATTCTTCTAATAATCTCATTGGTAGAAAGAGTCTGCGTTATTATTTGTTGATTCCCGCCTTTTGGCAGCGGAAATTTATAGCCAATTGTAATATCTGCCCCAAAAATAAATGGATATCCTCCGCGGACAGAAGGCTCAATGTGCCATCTGGATGACAATGGGATTGTTGCCCCAACTGTTAAGTCAAAGACCAAAGATGAACGAGAATCCCTGACATCACTTCCCTTAAAAGCTCCAATAAAACCAACACCGCCCTGTACAAAAAAAGTTGTATTTGCCAAAGATTGCAAATTTAGAAAATTCCATCTAAAAAAGGCTTGTGTTTCCAAAGCTGTTATATTATCAGTACTAATATGAATTAGATTCTTGCTCCCAATCATAAACGCGGGTGTAAGGCTAAGCTTGGGAACAAAAATTAAATTAAATGAAAAACCGTCAACAAGGACTAAGCTTGTTCCAACCCCTGCATCCAGGGCAAGATATGAAGTATCACGGAGAGATAAGCCGCGATTTGGGGAATCCTGATTTAATGAATTATCTTGACCATACAGCAAGCCTGTAAGAGCTAAGAAAACCAAGATAAAAGCGCTCCTGATTATACCCCGAAAACAATATTTTATTGTCATATTTATAGTTTAGTATTTATAAATACAGAAATAAATAGTAAAATACTATAAATCTAGCAAAAAACAGCCTTTTTTTAGTAAAAATATTAAAAAAGCCGCCCTTTCGGACGGCTTTAAGCTCCCCCGCACAGATTCGAACTGCGGACAAGGTGGTTAACAGCCACCTGCTCTGCCTGCTGAGCTACAGGGGATAATACAGCTAATTTATCATATTTGCCAAAAAATGTCAAGCGCCAAAATCGAACTCGCATAAAAAACCCCGGAGAAAGGAGTAACTCCGGGGAAAAGGAGAAATAGGAGGAACACGAAACAATATATGCATAGCATCTGTTTGTTAAAAATACAACCATTTATGGGAATAAAGGTTACAAAGAAAATGTATTTAAGGGTTTTTGTGTTCAGCTTTCCAGGCGGATATAAAATGCTCGTAGGCGGCTATTGTGGCCGCCATAATGATATCCTGCAGGGTACCCCTGCCGCCCTGATCCGCACCGTCCATAATATATAGGTTTCTTAGGGTGCCTTCCAGGTCTTTGATTGTACAGTCAGGGCTGGACTGGCGGCGGCGGGTTAAACCCCTAATTTCCTGGTCAAAGGTCTCTTGGTACTTTACTTCCTGCCAGTCTATTGAATTCCCTTCCATACTACTGCCTTCTTATCCGATCTTGTAATCTTTTATACGCTTCCCCAAACCCTGCAGGCTGAAAAGCAAAAACAAGGGATATAGGCAGCATTAACATTTGATCTGTCAGGTTTTGCTGATAAAACCAAGGGAAAATCTTTAATAACATGGAGATTAATATGCCCGCCGCCGTTAAAAGCCAAATTATTCTTAGAAGTAAGTCATATTTTATTTGTTTTTCCTTATTCTTTGTAAACGCATAACAAAGCCCTAAAGGAACTGCCGCAAGCAAAATGGGGGAGCAAAAAATCATATTCATATTATTAAAAGTATAATCATGATTGGTAAATAAACTCATAAAATAAAGAAGAAAAGCTGCCAATCCAAAAACAAGTCCGCATAAACTCATACTAAAACCGGCAAGAATATTTCCTATACGAATATTTTTTGATTTTAAATAAAAAAAGAAACCAAATATTATTGATATTATTATGCTGAATACAAGCTGCCGCGGCCATTGTTTTCTGGGAACTTCCAAAACTACAGGCCTGTTATTTGCCTTGTTAAAATGTTCCATAGATCTTACAAGTTTTCGGTTTACTCCATTTGAATCTGTATAATAATAATCCTCTATTACTCTGCCTACCTCAGACGGTAAAAACATTTCTTCCCATACTGTAATTGGAACATCAATTACCTGCCCCATCCAAAAATTTAAAAGCCAGTCCGCAGGCGGAGAAAACCATGTGTGACGACGGACATGCTGGCGCAGCGTATAGCGGCCTGTTTCATTTTCATATATATTGGAAAATTGCCCGTCTGTAATTAAATCAATAATATCCCTAATTCTTGTAGAACAATTATCCCTAAAATGATGATATTCATAAATTCGATTCTTAGGAAGTACATTGTTTTCCGCGAATTCTTTAATTTCCATTCGTTTTTCCGGCAGTACATCTAAAGTATATATTAAAATATCCCTGTTTTCCAAACTGTTGAATAAAAGAAAAGTTTCAGCATTTGATACTCCGCAATTATAATAAAGCCTTCCAAATGCAAAGTTGTAAAAAAAGTTTTCCTGTTCAAAAGAAAATTGTCCGTAATCGTACAATGAATTACGGCCTGTTATTGAATCTTCTATTATCAGCGCAATGTGTCCCCACCATAAATACAAATCATCTCCCGGACCAACAACAACAATTTTTAAAGTAAGATTTTCACCCTGCGCAAAACCAGCCGAAACAAATACAGTCAAAATAAGGAATATAAAGAATATTTTTTTTATCATATTATTTCCATATCATATTCATATATCTAACAAATAATTCAAATGTTTCAATATCTTGTTCTTTCGAACCGTCAGATTGACTTTCCAAATATTGATCCGATAAAAGGCTTTCTACTTTTACATAGCGAACATAGCTTTTTCTTGTTGTAGTATCGGCTTGAATTGTTAAATCGCAGCGCATTATATCATATTCAGTTTCTTTTACTCTTAATAAAATAACAACTGTAAACACATTATTGTCGCATGTGTATGAATCTATAATGATATACGCGGAAACTCCCATAAATTCATCTGCATAAGATGCATTTCTTCCAAATAAATCGTTTACAGAAGGAGCGTTTGTTACTCCCATATCCTCAAAATAAGCTATTTTATAGTCTGTAGGATAATCATTAAAATTAATTTTGTTTGATTTTCTTCCGCATGAACAAATTGCCAAACAAAGAAAAATTATTATTAACGGCCTTAAAAATTTTATTCTCATTGTTTCTCCTTACTGTTTTTTTCTGACATTTAAAATTACAACAACCCTGTTATTTCCAATTAGGTTAAATGATGTTATTGTATTCTCATTATAACTTAATTCACAAGAATACTGATCCAGCAAAAACTGACTGCCAACCTGTACCAAAACATCTAATGTTTCCCTGAATAAACCATTGTTTATTTCTATTCTAGACCTTGGATTTCTTAAATGATACACATATTCCGTACCATCATTAAAAATTAATTTTATTTCCTTATTCCCGTTTGAGTATAATGTATATTGAGCATTATTAATAGTATTTGCAGTATTATTTGCAGTATTACCGTTGGGATATGACCCTAAAATGTTTAACTCATAGCTGTCTATTACTCTTACAGGGCCTTCATTTTGATTTCTGCCGGGAATTGGAGGGGGAACCGGAAATTCATTAATTCTTCTATTTTGATCAGCCCCCGGAACTATAGGTGCAACAGGAGCAGAAGGCTCTCTTGGCGAAGAAGATTGAGCAGATATATCAGCCAAAAAACATAAAATAAAAGTAACTATCAATATATTTCGGTTAATAAGTATCACCTCCTTCGTTGAAGCTGAATTGCAAGATCAACTTCGGCTATGCTAATTCCTAATCGAGAAGCAATTTCCTGTGAAGAAAGTCCTTCACCAGCCAATTGATCAATGGAACTGCGGATTTGTTTTTTAGAAAGCGGTTTTATAGTGTCTTCCAAAGGAAGCATCGGCTGCGCCGGCTGTGCCGGCTTCGTCGGCTGCGTCGGCTGTGCCGGCTTTTTTTCTGCGGGTGGAAAATTAGGACGAACTAAAGAAAGCTGAGGCATTGTCGGCTGCGTCGGCTGTGCCAGCTGTGCCGGCGGAATATAAACAGGCTCGGTATTTATCGCGGCGCGGACTCCCCTGCCCAATTGAGTATAAAGAGCTTCGCTTGCGCGGCTTTTTTCAACTTCTTTTACATAAACAGATATGCGTTTATCAGTATCTTCAAGTATCCCGTTTAATTCTTTTATTTTTTCTTCTATAAGCAGTAAATTCCTGTCGGTTACAGCATTAATTTCGGCAATGCTTAAATTTGCTTCGTTAATCCATCTTTTTATTTTTAAATTTGTTTCTTTTAAAACACCTGACTCTGAAGTTCGTTGTTTAATATACCATTTAAAATATATAAACATTACTACACAAAGAGCAGGGCTTACTAATAATAAAATCATTCTTAAATTCATAGGCTAATATCAATATTTTTTCCCAAACTAGGGTCGCTTAAAACAGAAACTTTTTTTTCTTCTTGTTTTTCCTGCTGTTTTTTTTCACCTTCGGTATCTTCATAATGCCGCTGCCCCCGGTCTCGACTATCATCTTTTACTTTTTCAACGCCATCTCCGGTATTTTGGGCTTCATTTACCTGATTTATAAGTTCTTCTGTTTTCTTTTGTGATTGAATAGTTTGAATAATGGTTTGAAGAGGCTGCCCCTCTTTTTGGGGAAGATGGGTTTTCCCGGCCTTATCAAGCTGGGTAAAAAGTGTTTGAAGATCAATGGGAGCTATAGCCATCCAGCCCCTTCTTTACAATGTCATCCGGCTCTTCATATTTGGTAACACGGATAAGCCCATTTTCCAAAATAAAGGTGGTTGCGCGGTATTCTGTTCGTACATCTTCCTTTACATCGCGGATCCAAATTTTTACGCCCGGGTAAACCTTCTTTGAAGCGGATACTTTGCCGCGAATATGAATCTCATTCATGAATTCTTGTATTTTTTGTATGCCTTCCTGCGCCTTCTTTAAATCTTCTGTTAATATCTGCCGCCTGTCCATAAGTTCCTGTAAATATGCTTCTTTGTCCTCGGGCAGTGTTTTTCTTTGTTTCTTTGTATTAATAAGAGTCTGCATGTCAAGTTTGGTATTATCAAGTTCTTCTTCGGCCTGCGCTTTAACTTCCAAAAGTTTTTCAAGTTCTCCCTTGCTGTGAGGATCAAAACCAACTTCGCAGATTGTTTCGGTACCGCTTGTGGAATTACCAAGAACATTGGCATTAATTTCTTCTCCTGCACGCAGACGACCGCCCATAATGTTTGCTCGTTTTCCCTGACAAAGAATACTCTTAATGGCATCGACATTGGAATTAATAATACCGTCGGTAACAACAACCATGTTTCCCGCTTCTACATTGGCATTTTCAATAAAGCGCGACCAAATTGATCTTCCTGCGCGTATATTACCCCCGCTCTTGCCGTTTACACCCTGATAAATAATTATATCGCCTTCTGCGTCAAGTTCCGCTTTTGCTACAGTTCCTTTAATCTCGATATTTCCCGCAGCTTTAACCGAGAATCCGTCTTCGACATTTCCTGTAATAATAACATTGCCAAGAAAAATAATATTTCCTGTTTTTAGATTAACATCGCCCTCTATCGTTAACACCGGTTCCACATTAATTTTTCCGCTGACAATAACTACCTGCCCGTTGATATCTGCAAGAATTGTATCTCCATCATCGCCTACATGAACATTTGTACCAAGCGGAAGCGGAATATCGCTGCCCGCTTTTGCGGGAAGAAGTTTTCCGGTAACAGTTTGTCCGTCAATACCGTCTTCCGGGGGCATTTTTTTTGCAAGCGGCTGATTTTGAACAACATTCTGAATTATATTTAACTCTTTAAAATTTACTTTGCCGTTTGCGCCTTCTTTTAAACTTATTTTTGATTGATCGGTTTCAAACTTATATTCAACATAAGCGTCTTTACCGTTAATGGGTCTAATACCTTCGGCTACTTCTATTTTTTCCCTGTAAACAGGCCTGTCTGCCAATTCCTGCAGTTTTTCATCGTTAATTCCATGATACACTCTGTGCTGTTTAAGGAGGCTGTTATATGCGTCAAAAGTTAAATCGGCGCCGCCTTCTCCCGGCGGTATTACAGTTATATAAACATGCATTTCGCTGTCATCAACTTCAACAGATGCCATGCTGTCATGATGGGGCTGATGATTAAATTCGGCAACTTTTACATACATTCCGCCGGCTTCGTTAACAAGATTTTCAACCATACCGGCATCAAAATCTTCTATATTTTTATCGCGAAGCGCCTGCAATGCATAAGCTTCGTATATTTTTCTGCCATTACCAACAGGCGGTATTACTTTTAAATACACTCCGTCATGCCAGCATTGTACAAAAGCGTCTCCGTCTTTATCAATAATAACCGGGGTATCGTCTTCAACTTCTTCATCAAATAATGCCTCGGCCAATTTTTTCTTTTTAACTTTTTCTCGTTCATAAGCGCGAATAACCCAGTCTTTTTTTCCTGTACCAAAAAAACCGGGCGAACCTCTTTCTATAATTTCATATTCAAGATGACGAATGGATGTATTTAAAAGACCTGCGGCTTCATTTACTGCGGCTTCAAGAGTAGCGCCGGACGCATCGACAGTCCTGATTGTACGATCATGTTCCAGCTGCTTTTTAACAATTGCCTGCAGTTGGGCATAATCAACCATATACTAACCTCAAATTATTACGGCTTACTAACCGAGCGCTATAATCGAATAAGAAAACATAATTCATACTATTCCTTTTCTTATATTCGTAAGCTTGGACCTTAGATGCATCACTGCCTTAGTGTGAAGCTGAGAAACCCTGGATTCAGTTACCTGCAGAACCCGTCCAATATCCTTTAATGTTAAATCTTCATAATAATATAAAACAAGAATTTTCTTTTCTTTTTCGGGCAGTTCATTGATTGCTTCTACAATAACCCGCCTAATTTCGTCATTCATTACCACAACATCAGGATTCATGCTTGATGGAGATTCTATACTGTCACCAATTGATACTTTATCGTTATCATCACCTGAGTACCATAAATCATTTAATGAAATTATAGAAGTACCGGAAATTTTTTGCAGGGTTTTAAGAAATTCCGCTTCATCCATGCCAAGAGCTCCGGCAATTTCCTGATCGGTGGCAGTTCTGCCCAAATGCGCTTCCAAAGAAGAAATGGTCGATTCTATTTCACGGGTTTTCTGCCTTACAGAACGCGGAACAAAGTCAATTAAACGGAGTTCGTCAAAAATAGCGCCTCTTATACGGGTAACGGCATAGGTTTTAAATTTTACATTTTTTTCGGGGTCGTATTTGTCTATAGCATCGATTAACCCAAAAACACCATATCCTACAAGATCATCAAATTCAACATTACTGGGCATACCAACAGCGACCTTCCCGGCAACATATTTTACCAATGGAGCGTATTGTTTTATAAAGGTTTCTCTTATTGCGGAATTTTTTGTATTTTTATATTCCTGCCAGAGTTCCTCTTCTGTTTTATTTGCTAACAAATTCTGTTCCGGCATTCTCCCAAACCTTCCCTTTTATTTATCCTTACTTAATACAGTTCTAATACCTTGCGCAATTTGCTTTGCGTCAAAATCACCTTCCATAGCCTGGGATTTATTCCCCTTATACTGCGACCTATCCGGCATCGACTCTTCCTGCTTTTCTGTTGGCATCTCCGATGCGCCATAGAAATAGTTTTCCGCCGGGGCAGATACCGCAGGTGCATCAGGCACTTTTGCTCCTTCCCCCGTAGTGGCTGAAAAAGCCATCGCCATTACATCTAAATCCGGCAAACCTCCCAAACCTTCATCATTTCCAAAACTTGGGGTAAAAACCTGCGGCTGCGGCGCCGGCTGCGGTGCAGGAATTTCCTCTGCAGTCTCTTCAAAGAAAGATGTACTTATATTATACCCTTCTTCAGGCTTGGAGTCTATAGTCTCTTTATGGGATGTAAACGAACCTGAAATAAGATCTTCTATATTGCCTATCTCCGGGTCTTTGCCGGGAATTCTATACATTTCAGGAACGGCATATTCCCCTGAATTATCCAATGCAATAGCCGTACGAGGGGTCTCTTCCTCATAAGATTCATTAGTTTCAGGCTGATTATCCATAAATAACAGTTCAGGAAAGAAGTTATTTATCATTATTCTAACGCCAAACCCTACGCCAAAAAAGACCAGTCCAAAGACAAAAGCTGTAAGAAATACCCTTAAAAACTGGTTCCCGGCGATTAATCCCAGTCCAAAAGAGATAATAAATGCTCCAATTGCGGTAATTACTCCCCATCTAATAGTGGTCACGACTATTTCCCATCCTGTGAAGATTTAAACAATCTTTTAAACATGGCTCCAAAACCGGATGTTTCACCCGGTTTATTCCTGTCCATGCGTTCAACAATATGCTGAACGCAAATACTGGCTTTACATTTTGGGTCAACTACCATAAAAGGTTTTTGCCTTAAAACAGCGTGCTGGACTGCCGTATCATCATAAATAAATCCAAGGTAATCAACCTTTAAATTCAAGAACTGACCCGCAATATTTATCATCCTGTCTGCTACGCTTTTTGCCTGAACTGCGCCCTTGGCACGGTTTACAACAAGTTTAAGCCCCATATTCAGGTAGTCCTGCTCTGTAGCTATAATCTTGATAATTCCATAAGCGTCTGTAATGGCGGTTGGCTCAGGGGTTGTAATTATAACCGCATCATCGGCTGCCGCTATAAAATCCAAAACATTACTTGAAACACCCGCACTGGTATCAATAATAATAATATCCGCATTTGTAAGGGTTTCCAGCTCGGAAATAAAGTTTTTCCTGTCTTCTTCGCCCATATTGGCAATTTGAGAAAAACCTGACGCTCCTGCTACTATAGAAATACCATACTCGGTTTCTACAAGGATTTCCCTTATTGTCTTTTGTTTTTTAATTACATGGTAAAGATTATATTTTGGGATCATATTAAGCATAACATTAACATTGGCAAGCCCAAGATCGGCATCCATTACAATAACTTTTTTACCCAGTCTGGCAAATGAAAGCGCCATATTTACGGAAAGATTTGTTTTTCCAACACCGCCCTTTCCAGAAGTTACTGTAATAATACGCGCTTTTTCTGCCGGTTTTGCGGCAGGCTTGGCTGCCGCAGGTTTTGGCGCAGGAACGGAACCGCTTTTCCGCCTCATAATTTCCCGTAATTTTTCTGCCTGGTCTTCCATTTGTCATCTCCATTTAAATTGATCAGCATTCCCGGGGGGGAATCTTTTTTCAATTTTTTCCCGATTAATTTTAAAACCGTCCAAGTTAATAAGAAACCGTACCACGGCTGCCCTTTTAATATCAACCGGAACTGTTTGTCCGTCTGTAATATATGAAATTGATTTTCTTTTTTCGGAAAGAGCCGAAATAATATTTCCTACATGCTCTGTTTCGTCCAATTTTGTAAGCACTACCGATTTATAATTAAAAGGTTCAAACTGCCGTAAAATATTTTCTATGTCGCTGGCTTTTGTAGCGGCGCTTATTGCCAAATGATACTCCGCTGTCCTTCCCGCCCCTTCAAGAATTTCTTTCATTTCTCCAAGTTTAAGAGCGTCTTTTGGGCTTTTACCGATAGTATCTATAAAAAACATATCAATATCATTATTAACGGCAATTGCTTTTCTTAATGCCTGTTTATTATCAACGCATGAAACAGGTATTTGCATAATATCGCCGATTGTTTCCAGCTGTTCTTTAGCACCAATTCGGAAAGCGTCTATCGTGATCATTCTTACATCGATAGCGGGTATGTCGTCCGTTCCTATTCCATAAAAAGCGGCAAGCTTTGCTATAGTCGTAGTCTTGCCAACCCCTGTAGGACCAATAAGAACAAAAATCCTGGGTTTATGCATAATTTCATCTTCTTTGTATATGCTTATACTTTCCCCTATCCATTCAATGATCTGCTCCTGCAATGTTTCAAAATCATTTAATTTATCAAGCGATAATTCTTTCCGCATTTTCTCCAGCATGATTTTTATATAACTTTCAGAAAAATCATTTGCCTTTAATATATCAGAAACTTTTGTAAATGAAGGGTGCTCTTCTTTTACTGTGCCGCTTTCAATTTTTTCTTTTAATTCATTAAGAGCGTTAATTATTTTATCTGATGCATCCTTGCCGCTTTGCATTGCCTGTTCAGGGTTCCTTCCGGCGGCGGCAATTAATTTTCTTTTTCTTGTTTCAAGATCTTCTTCCGTATCGGCAGTAACCGGTTTTTTATAATTTGGAGTAAAATACCATTCAACCTGAACTCCCGGTTTTGAGAATAAACCCAAAAAACCGCCCGTCCTTATTTCTCTTTGAGTCGCAATTCTAAACGGCCTATTGTGCTTTGAGGCAATTTTTAGTTCACAATCCATGCGGCTTTCGCCTTGTTCAATAAAAGACTCCATTCTGCTACTCCATAGGTATAGCCCCGCCATCGGCAGGTTCCACATCAAATTTTATTATTCCAACTGCTTCGGGAATAACATCCGGTACAATTTCCGGAACGGAAAGAACCGCTAAATCTGGGATTTCACGATCCGTTGAATTTTTAACAAGATAACGAGCCTGCTCCGAACAAAGAACAACAGGCATCCAGCCTTTTTCCTTTACCGCAGTTACCGCTTTTGAAATTGCTCTAATCCACATTTTTTGCGTCGGGGGATCCAGCGCGCAGACTAACCCGGAAGCGGTTTCGTACTTGGCATCTACAATTTTTTGTTCCAAAGAAGGGTCAATTGTAAGAACGCGCAGGCGGCGGTCTTCATCGGCATATTGATGGCATATTTGGCTTGCAAGAGCCTGTCTTGCTTTTTCTGTAAGGAACCATATATTTTTAGAATGAGGCGCATAATCCGCAATTGCTTCCAAAATAGATACCATATTGCGGATGGAAACTCTTTCGCGTAACAGTCCATGAAGTATTTTTTGAATTTCTGTAACACGCATACCCCTGCCGTCTCTTTCCCGCAGTACTTCGTCAACAACAGCGGGGAATTCCTTGCGAAGGGTATCCAGTATTGCCTGGGTATCCTGCAAGCCAAGAATGTCAGCCGCATGACGGCGGATAATTTCTGTTAAGTGGGTCGCAATAATAGACGGAGGGTCAACTACGGTGTAGCCTGCGCGTTCCGCTTCATCGCGCCTTTCCTGCTCAATCCAAATAGCCTCAAGCCCAAATGCGGGATCAACCGTTTTTTCGCCTTCGATCTCGGAAACGGCAGTTCCCGGATTTATACAAAGGAAATATCCCAAACGGATTTTTCCCCTGCCTGAATCAACTCCTTTAATTTTAAAACAATATTCGGACGGCTCAAGGATTGAATTATCTATAATGCGTACTTTTGGAATTACAAGCCCAAGATCCAAAGCGGACTGCCGCCGTACCCCCTGTACTCTTTCCAAAAGTTCCGCACCTTTTTCTTTTTCTACCAATGGAACAAGCCCGTAGCCAAGTTCCAAAGAAAGAGCATCTAACGGAACAACGGGAGAAATTTCCCCTGCTCTTTCGTCTTTTTGCTCTCTTGTTTTTGTCATTACCTGTTCGTTAAAAGCTTCCTGTTTTTGTTTTCGCCCCGTACTGTAAGCGTGAAACCCGACAATGCCCGCCATAGGAAGAAGCACATACCACGGAAAACCGGGAAGCACCGCAAGGAATACAAGTACACCCGCGCATATCCAGTAAATATATGCTCCCCTGCGGAAAATTTGTTCCAGTACCTGTTCCGATAAATTGCCTGTAGCGGCGGCACGGGTTACAACAATACCCATTGCGGTTGAAATAAAGAATGCGGGAATTTGGGAAAGAAGCCCGTCTCCTATCGCAAACCTGATATAATTATTTACAGCCGTGCCAATAGGTTCTCCATGAATGGCCGCGCCAATAATAATTCCGCCAAGAATATTTATTACGGTAATTAAAATTCCTACTTTTACATTGCCGGAAATAAATTTACTTGCACCGTCCATAGAACCGTAAAAATCGGATTCTCTTTGTATTTCCGCTTTTCTTCTTTTAGATTCTTCTTCGGTAATTGCGCCGCTTGAATACTCGGCTTCTACACCCATCATTTTTGTAGGCATACTGTCCAATGTAAACCGCGCGGCAACTTCTGATACACGGGTCGCGCCTTTTGTTATAACAACTGCCTGCACCGCAATAATAACAATAAACAAAATAAGACCGATAACTACACCCTGATTTCCCTGCGCTCCTCCAACTACAAAGCTGGAAAAAGCGTGGATCATGGTAACATCAAGAGCTGCGCCTTTGGACAAAATTGCACGAGTTGTGGAAACATTTAACGCAAGCCCAAAAACAGTAGAAACCAAAAGCAATGTTGGAAAAAGCGTTGTCTCTGTTGTTTTTTGCGAACTAATTACAATAAGCAAAATTAACAGGGCAAAAACCAAATTAAACGCAAGGAATACTTCCAGTAAAATAGCGGGCAGAGGAACAATTATCATAATTACAATAATAATTACAGCCGCCCCCGGAAAGCTTTCCTTTAAAAAGCTAAGGATTCCCTGAGCTGCGGAGGAATTATTGTTTGTCTGCGCTAAATCTGCCATTTTACGCGCTCATCCTCCCTCTTCTGTCTTGGTTAAGCTGCCATACCTGATTCAATATTACTGCTACCGTATTCCAATAAGCCTGCGGAACAAAATCTCCAACCTCGGTCTCGCGATACAAAGCCCATGCAAGGGGCTTGTTTTCTACCAACGGAACATCATGTTCTTTTGCAATATCCCTAATTCGTGCGGATAACTCATCTGCTCCCATTGCTACAATCTGAGGACCCATGTTACTAAACCTGTTATCGTATTTTAAAGCTACAGCCAAATGAGTAGGGTTTGTTACTACAACATCCGCCGTGGGGACTGTCGCTCCCAAATTTTGTTTTAACATTTCCTGAAACCTGCGCCTAATTCTTGACTGTATTTGCGGATCCGTTTCATACATTTTTGTTTCTTCTTTGATCTCGTATCTTGTCATTTTATTTCTTTCGCGGAAACGCCAGCGTTGAAATAAATAATCCGGTATGGAAAGAAAAAGCATTAAAAGAGAGGCGATAAGCAGCATCTTAATTGCAATCCATGCAACAGTTGTAAAACCAATCCAAACATCAGCTTTTTGAAGATTAAGGAGTTCTTCTACTTCCATCCTAATTAACGAATATGAAACACCCGCTATTATTGCCATTTTTATTATGGATTTTCCAAAGTTGTAAATTCCGTCCACAGAAAAAATTCGTTTAAAAAATTGCCCCAATCTTGGAATTGCCCTTGTAAAGTTAGGCGTTAACGGTTTTGTAGTAAAAATAAAACCTTGAGTCTGAATTACATTTGATACTATTGCGGAAAAACACGCGACAGCAAGAAGAGGCAGGGCAAGAACCGCAAAATATCTTAAAAAAACAATCCATGTAAGCCCGTCATGCAAAGGATCCAACTCTAAAATACGGGTATAAAAAAACCTAATCATTTCTACGCATGTTCTAAACATAATGGGAGCAATAAACAGCAAAATTAAAGCAGGCAGAAATAAAACAAGCGCGCCTACAAGCTCCTGACTTTTTGGAACCTGACCTTCTTCTTCGCGCCTTCGCCTTAACTTATGCTCGGTAGGCTGCTCTGTTCTGCCGGGGGCATCTTCGTCTTCGGAGTCGGAAAACCACTGAAGATCAATGACAGGTAACAGGTAGCAGGTAGCAGGCAGCAGGTAAATATCTGTTTGCTCATTGCTATTTAATATTTGCTCATTGATCATTAAAGGCCTCCGTCTGTTATTTGGCGGCCGATTTGGATGTACATATCTTGAATAGAGCGGAAACCGGAGTCGATTATGTTTGAAAATGCTTCTGTCATAAACGGCAAAGAAGTATAAATTAAAATGAATGCCATAGAGATAGAAATGGGAAAACCTTCCTGCAAGATATTAATCTGAGGAGCCGCTTTGGAAATTAAACCCGTTGTAAGAGATGTTAAAAACAAAGTACCCATTATAGGCATTGCAATAATAATAGCATCAACAAAGAGCCGCGAAAGACCTTGTCCCATCATTGCAATAACAGGATCTTTGCCTTCGATTAACGAAATAATATTTAACGACTGAACGGAACGCCAAAAACCGCCAAGGAACAATTTATGAAATCCGCCGATTGTTATAAAGATAAGCATGGAAACAAGATTTAAATACTGACCCATAAGCGGATTTTCTACCTGCGATAACGGATCCATTGTTTCCGCCGCTCCAAAACCCATTTGCAGTGAAAAGAACTGCCCTGCTGTAGAAAAAGCCGCAAATATAATTGTCATAAAAAAGCCAAGAATAATGCCTATTATTCCCTCTCCAATTACAAGCAGCACAAAATAAAGACTGAATGGCTCATAATGCAGGGTATTTGTAAAACCGGAAGGCATGGTAACAAGACCTGAAGCAGCATTTTCCGCCATAAAAACTTCCGCTGTAGGAAGAACACAAAAAGCGGCAAGCCCCGCAAGAGAAAATTTTACAACCATGGGGATAGCATCTGAAGAAAGGAGCGGCGCAGTTTGAATCATCGCAAAAGCCCGCACCGCAATAAGCAGGAACACAGGCCCAAACGAGAGAATATTCTGTAAAATTTCGTTGTCTACCATACTACCTTTTTTCCTTCTTCTTCTCTGATCCCTGTACCCTGTACCCTGTACCCTGTACCCTGCTTGCTACCTTGCCATCTCCGGTATTCTCCTGAATAATTGCTCGGTATATTGACCAAGCGATGTAAACATTAATCCGCCAAATATTGCAAGCACGGTAAGAATAAAAAACATCTTAGGCACAAAGGTAAGTGTCTGCTCCTGAATGGATGTCGTCGCCTGCAGAATTGCGATAATCAGCCCTACGGTCAATGCGGAAATAAGCAGGGGGGATGCCATCATTAATACTTGAAATACTCCCGACCGCAGCAGCGCGGTTAACTCACCGATGCTCACCTTATCCTCCTAATGTAAACGAACGGACTAACTGGTCCGTTAAAAGCCCCCAACCGTCAACCAGAATAAACAGAATCAATTTGAACGGCATTGAAATCATAATCGGGGGAAGCATGATCATACCCATCGACATAAGGACGCTTGCAACTACCATGTCTATTATAATAAATGGAATAAACAATAATACTCCAATTTTGAATGCTATGGTTAACTCACTGAGGATGAATGCGGGGATCAGCACATAGGTAGGGACATCGGCAAGGGTATTGGGTCTGTCCAGCCCCCGCATTGCCATAAAAAGCCTGATGTGATCGGGGTTGCTGCGCATCTGGTTAAACATGAAAAGCCGTATGGGAGCTTCAGCCTCGCGGTATGCGGTCTCTACGGAAATTTCCCCGGCAGCCATAGGCTGGATGGCATTGCTGTAGATAATCGAAAAAGTCGGCCACATGATAAAAATGGTTAGGAAAAGGGATATCCCCATGATTACCTGGTTCGGAGGAACCTGTTGGAGGGCAAGCGCCCGTTTAACAAAGTCCAATACAATGGCAATGCGTAAAAAGCTCGTCATCAAAATGATGATGCTAGGGGCAAGCGACAATACGGTAAGCAACAGGAGAAGTTGGAGGGAAAATGCCACTTCTTCTCCACCCGCCGGGTTTCGTACGGTCAGGTCGATAAAGGGTATGACCGGCGGCGGGGGAGGGGTGGGCAGGGCCATGGTTCCCTCTGCCGGGTCGAAGGGGCCTATATCCTGGGTCTGCGCCGGTACTGGCAGCAGTAAAATGAGCACAAACAGAGCCGCAAACAATTTCATATTATAACCCCTTGATCCTTTCGCGGCGTTTGCGGATTTTGTCAGGACCCGGTTCGTCT
>Ga0099364_10002023_pt1 | contig 32683 bp, 23 predicted proteins | sample TergutTh196P3_FD_73070 | JGI IMG/M metagenome (GOLD analysis project Ga0099364, IMG submission 73070) | Microcerotermes parvus P3 segment gut microbial communities from Pointe-Noire, Republic of the Congo - Th196 P3 | ecosystem: Host-associated > Arthropoda: Insects > Digestive system > Gut ... | reverse complement strand
CGCTCATTTATTGGATATTGATTTTCCTGATGCGGAGGTGGTGGTTTTGGTTTGCGACAATTTCGATACGCACAAAATTGGAGCGTTGTATAAGCGATTTCCGGCGGAGCAGGCTCATGCGTATGCGCGTCGATTGGAGATTCATTATACACCGAAGCATGGGAGTTGGCTGAATGCGGCGGAGATTGAGTTGAGTGTATTGTCGTGTCAGTGTTTGGATGAGCGGATTGCTGATATCGAAACATTTCGACGCAAAGTGAAGGCGTGGCTGGAGGCCCGCAACGCATCGGAAAAGGGAGTCGACTGGCAGTTTACCACAAAAGACGCGCGAATAAAACTAAAAAGATTATATCCACAGGTTTAAGAGAGGATGGGTACTAGAAAGCATTTTGCAGTCAAAATTGACCATTACCATCGACGGGGAACATAAACGTGAGATCGACTTGAGCGCACCGTAAGCCGATTGAGGCATCGGCATCGAAATAATTCAACATTACAACCAAACATGCCTGATTTAACGAACCTTATTGAAGACATTCGGATGACTTTGGCGTTTCCTAACTTGGCATCTCCCGATAAAGTTTCGGGTTATGCTCAACAATATGCCGAAGAGTGTACCAGTTTGAATGAACGGCTCAAACAATGTTTACCGCATCTTCGCAGCGGAAACATTGCCGAGGCTGTCCGTCTTGCAGAAGCGACATCCCCCAACATTACCGAAACGTTTAACCTGCTCGATTTCGAGAATAGACAAGATTGGATCGAAGTTTGCATGTCCCTTGATCTTGATCTTCCGCCTGCACTTGCTGCCGGGATTTTTCAGGAACTGAATGAAGCCTACTTTCAGATGACATCTCTTGAACCGCTGCTGAAATGGCATCGGCTTTATGCTCGAAACGGCTCCCCTCTTCGGGAGCGGCTTGCCGTGCTGCGTTCCATTGCCAAAGCCGATCCGATGACGACTCATTGGCAGACCGATCAGGAAACCTTCGAAAGAGCCAGAATCAAAGAACTTGGACAGGAAGTTACCGATGCACTTGCCAAAAAAGACGTGCCGCAAATGCAGCAACTGTATCGGGAACTTATGGCATCCGGCTGGAGAATTTCCCCGCCGATAGAATACCGGCAAAAGATTTGTATTGCCGAGTTGGAAAGATATGCCGATGAGTTGATACAGCACTTTTCAACCTTTGATCACAATAATGCGACTGCTGTTTATCAATCAATGCAGCGAGTGCTCGCGGACAATCAGATGGCGATGCCCGCGTCGGTGGAAAAAATAATCCGCGCGGCAGTGCAGTGGGTCAAAGAAACGGCAAATGAAAAGCGGGATCTCAAGCAATATCGAAGAGCACTCGAACAACTTCAGAGTGCCCTTGATGGCGATTCGTCCCGTGAGACCTTGGAAAACCTCTATTTTGTATTACAAAATGCGGCAAATCAGGCGGATCAAGTAATTTCCAAAGAATTGGATTTATATTATCGCAACCGGATGAAAAATATAGCACGGAGTGAGAGACACCAGCAAAGGATCGTGATTGCAGCGGTTTCCGGCGTGCTCATGTTGGTAGTCGCCTTCTTTGCCTATGTGCTGATGCGTTAAGAGGGGTAATGTGCTCAAACACATCTATTTTTCGTAAACTAAAAAACATTTTACCTGACGTTTTTCCTTCGCCATGTCCTATTCTGTACGCATTAACGGCAACGTTTTCGGACCCTTTGATGAATCGCAACTTTTGGAAATGAAATCCAAGGGGAAAATCTCCCGTGTTACGGAAATTTCCGAAAGCGGGGGCGGCTGGCAAGCCGCCGAAATGTTCCCTTTTTTGTATGTTCATACCGCACCAGTCCCCACACAATCGTCTGTGAGCGTACTGGCGGACAGATTCCACCGCGCGAACGCTGCCGCGCGTTACGAAGAACCTGTTTCCGGACAGCCGGAGCCTGAGTATGAACCCGGGGTCGAATTTACCGCAGAAATGCGTCTTAATGGAAAACTCGTTTCCATAACGCGAAGAGAGTTATTTGAACTGGCACGGGCGGGGTCTGTGTTACCGGACGATTTGCTTACCATCAACGGAGCGAAAGTCTTTGCCGATTCAATAAAGGGCATTGTTTTCGGTGATACTCTCACACTGGCAAACCCGTCGTCCATAATCACACCAGACGCTAAGCCACGCGGGTTGGCTAATTTTGGGAAACATGTTGCGATAAACTCTCCCAGTGCCGCAGGGAAGCCTTTTTATTCCGTTCCTCCGCAAAAAGATGAGGATGAGTCTGGATATTCTCTCCGATCTTTGCTTGACTGGTTTTACGAATCGGTAGAACGCTATTCTGTTCGCAAAAGCATTATCGTTGCCTGCTGTATCCTGGGCGTTATCCTCCTTCTTGGTACTGGATTATTTTTTCTGAGCGGCAACCAGAACAAGTACGGGACAGTCAACATTGAAGGAACAGTAACATTGGACGGTGAACCGATGAGCGGTGTAAGCGTTATCTTACATCCTCGTGACGGAAACGGCAGTGTGGCGGGTGGAATAACAACAAGGGGAGGGAAGTTCACGGTAACAACCGATATCGTCGTCGATCCGACAAATCCCTTACGTGGAACGGTTCCGATGGTCCGCGGAGCATTACCCGGCGACTATGACGTTACATTCTACAAACTGAAAGAAAGCAACCATGGGATACTAACACTGGGGAATCGCCCAGTCCCGGAATACGAAGTTCCGCAAAGGTATGGTGATGTAAAAACTTCGGGACTCGAACCTATTAGAATTCAACAAAAGGGAACGAGGAGATTCGAATTCGGGTTAACCACAGCAGATACTGATCGCAAACAACCAAACAATTGACCGATTTGTGCCAAGGCGAAGGTTCGCAAAGGACGCAAGGAAAAAAAGTCCCATTTCTCCCCGTTGACAGTGGACACGGCAGTTCAAGGCACAGGTGGGGCGGAGGTATGGTTTATTTGAAAAAGGTCATCTAATGCTTTCATCACTTCGGCTTTCTGTTCGTTGATGCCGTAGATGATTTCCCGCTTGAAACTTTCCCGTGATATGTATTCTTCTAACTTGATCAGTACATAATCTGTCGCAATCCAAGCCGCTGCTCCGCCGATGATACCGCCCACGAAGGCTCCCACTGTGGTTCCTACTACCGGTACAGCGGAACCGATTCCGCCGCCGGCGGCGGCACCGGCGGCGGCACCGCCGCCAATGCCCGTGCTTCTCTTGATGATTTGTTTGACGACCACTTCGGCGGCTTCGCGAAACAAAGGTTTTGCCGCTATTCTTGCCGCCATTCGGGCACTCAACAAGGCTCCTCCGACACCGATGAAACCAGCGGCGGTCATGCGGTTGTTAAAGGACAGAAATTCGTCCGAATGGAGTGCGAAGAAGTTTTTAATCAATTTTTGCAGTTCGTGGGTATAGTTTTCAAATCGCTCCATAACGGCGGAGAGTTCCGCAGAAAAGTCTTGGAAAGACTCCAGAAAATCATCCACGGACGCATAGTCGCCGTCAATCTCCACTAGGAACAGATCGCCGGGGTGCGGCACTTCGTTTTTGGCGATAAGGGCTTCAATTCCCTGCATCCTTTTTATCCGGTATTCTTCGATGATTTGGGCGGCTTCTTCGGAGACTTCGGCGGCTTGTTCCAGCAGTTGATTCGCGAGTTTTTCGATTTGCTCCATTTGTGTGGCGATGATTTTGAATTCGTCAGAAAAATGCTTCATCATTTCTTGCGGCTTCTGAAGATTCACCTGGTGCATCAAGTGCTCATTGAGTTTATCCTTCATGTGCTGTTCAAAGTTGCCCGCTGCCAAATTCAATAAGCGGACATACTCGCCGGTAATGCTGTAATACCAATTCAAGTAGTTCTCCACATTGCGTTCGATGAGCGGGAACATTTCTTCCTCATGTAATTTTCTCAGTTCTCTATATGTATTATTTTTGAGTTCCGCCGATCTGCCCAGCAATGCTTCCTTTTCTTTTTGGAATTGTGCCAAAGTGCCTTCATAACCTTCTAATTTTCCCAGCGGACCTGCCAGCACCTGTTCGAGTTCTGCACGAAGTTGCCGGTCGAGTTCATTGATGAGCAGTGGAACATCTTGCTTGACATAATAGTCGCCGATTTTTATAAGATTGACTTTAAGGGGTTCCGGGTCAGGAACCATCTCCCCGATTCGTTCCTGCCATATAAACAAAGTCGAACACAACGAGGCTAATATGATGACAACCGGACACAGAGGGATAAACTGCCTTGGCGAAATGGGGGGGAGTTCCAGAGAGGGGGTCAAAGGAAGCAGCAGCCGCTTATATTCACGTAAAGGAACGTAAAGGAACGCCAAAAGTGAGCAGACATTGAAAAACAGGGCAAAATTGCCCAGCGAAACAAGAATGATGGAAAGATACTCATTTATCTGAAACAATTGTACAAAACCGAAATCCCGGCAAGCCCCCCAGAGAATTGACCATCCGCCGATTGTTTGGAGGAGTTCGGAATGGGCACCTTCCCAGGGCTTGGGTTGCGCCTCTACGGCGGCATCCAGAGTTTCATAAACCGGCAGCAAGCCGGAATAATGAAGAAAGAGAGCATAAAGCACAACCATCAAAAGAGGCGTGACCCAAAGTGAACAAAAGAGGGTGCGTCCGGTGATCATCCAGTCCACAGATTGCCCTGCAAAAATTTTCCGAAAGCAACAATAAACTCCCGCGAACAGAGGTGCCGTTAGAAAAATGAAAACAAAGCCGATAGTATGGAGCGACGGAACGTGGATAATAAAACAAAGTGAGGAGACAAACGCCAATCCTAAAATAAGAATATACGCCATCACTCTCCAGCCAAGTACCCGCACGATCCATCCCTGGGAGTCAAAGGTCAGTGTTTTCGCCGTTACACCGATAATATGGCAATAGGAATTGACCATGACCGCCAACAGGGATAAAAGCAAAGTTGCGGCGAAAACGGCATAGAGGCTGCCGAGTCTCGGCAAAACGTAACAAAGACCTGCCGCGATGCCCAGCAGAATGAGACTTTTGACCAATTGAAAAAAGAGGTTATAGCGGTACATATATTGTCAACGGCTGGAAATTGTACTTTGCGGTTAAATCTTCTTTTTTTAACCGCAAGGAACGCAAAGTTGCCGCAAAGGGCGCAAGGAAAAAGTCCAATTTGACCACGCTTACAGCATAGAGCATTCAGCATGGGCTGTCAACGGCATGAAATTGCCCTTTCTAACAGTCCGTCGACACGTTTGCAATTGGGGCAGCCAAGGTAGGCAACCGACCGCCGGGCGGTTGCGTCGGCGATAGCCGACTGGCACTGGAAAACGCGGGGCATGGCGTGTTCGCCTCCCAAGTGCGGAGTACCGCATGTTGCCGCCCGGCGGTCGGCAACCTACCTCATCAGGCAAACGTGCCGACGGACTGGGAGGCGTACCAGGCATCCAAGACGCACCCTTGTCTATCCCGGCAATTACGGTACACTATCTTCCATGCGTACCATCAAAATCTTCGACACGACTCTCCGCGACGGCGAGCAATCGCCGGGGGCAAGTATGAATTTGAGTGAAAAACTCAAAGTCGCCGCCGCCCTTGCCGACCTCGGTGTTGATGTGATCGAAGCCGGTTTCGCGATTGCGTCGCCGGGCGACTTTGAATCCGTGCAAGCCGTTGCCAATACCATTAAAGGCAGCAGTATTTGCAGTCTCGCCCGGTGTGTCGAAAAAGACATCGAAGCCGCCGCTGAAGCACTCAAAAATGCCCGGCAGCCGCGTATTCACGTCTTTCTTGCGTCCAGTCCGATTCACCGGGAGTACAAACTGCGGATGACTCCCGAACGCAACATTGAAGCCGCCGTTGAAGGAGTTCACTATGCCCGTAAGTTTTGCTCCGATGTCGAGTTCTCCGCCGAAGATGCTACCCGAACCGAAATCGACCACCTCTGCCGGATCGTCGAGGCGGTCATCGACGCAGGGGCAACGACCGTGAACATTCCCGATACTGTTGGTTATTCCACGCCGAGCGAAATGTATGAACGCATCCATAATCTGTTTGAACGCGTGCCGAACATTGACCGTGCCGTTATCAGCGTACACAATCACAACGATCTTGGGATGGCAGTGGCGACGAGTCTTGCGGCGGTGCAAGCCGGGGCGGGACAGGTGGAATGTACGATCAATGGTCTCGGCGAGCGGGCGGGAAACTGTTCGCTGGAAGAAATCGTGATGGCACTCAAAACCCGGAATGATATTTACCATGCCACGACGCGCATCACGACGCAAAAACTGGTGCCGATAAGCCGGTTGGTTTCTACCGTAACGGGCTTGAAAGTACCGAGGAACAAAGCGATTGTCGGACAGAATGCGTTTGCCCATGAGTCCGGCATCCACCAAGACGGCATGCTGAAACATCCGACGACGTACGAAATTATGTCTCCGGCGGATGTCGGTTTTCTCAAAACAGACTTGGTGCTCGGCAAGCATAGCGGTCGGGCGGCACTGGCAGATCGGGCGAAGACGCTGGGCTGTGAATTGAATACGGAATTGTTGACGAAACTCTTTGAAGAGTTCAAAAAACTTGCTGACCGTAAGAAGAACATTTATGACGAAGACATACGGGCACTGATTGAACAGTTGATTCACGAAGGACAAGCCGACATCCCGCCGAAAGAAGTGAAGGGTTGGAGTTTTGTGTCCTACAATTTGCAGTGCCAGACGGATAAAAAGCCGATGCTGACTCTGACGATTCGCAAAGACAGACAGGAATACACGAAGGAAATGTGCGGGGGCGATGGTCCGATTGATGCGATCTTTCTCGCCATTCGCGAACTGACGGGTTTGGACATTTCGGTCAAGGAGTTCACAGCGCAAAGTGTTTCTATGGGAGAAGATGCACAAGGAGAAGTTACCGTTCTCCTCGACCATAGCGGGGAAACGTATCGCGGACATGGCGTTTCGACCGACACGATTGAAGCAAGTACGATTGCCATTCTCAATGCGATCAACCGGATGGGAAACGTTACCACGAATCCCATCATACTCGAAACGGCATGAAATTGTACTTTGCGCTTCCTTGCGCCTTTGCGGTTAGAAAATTGAACCGCAAGGTTCGCAAAGAACGCAAAATACAGTTTCATACCATTGACAGGGCATCCACATCTTCACAACGAAGCGATTCCAAGGCGTTTTCGACAACCACCGGATAGGTATTTTTACCCGTCGGAAACGCATCCAGTTGGGCAATCATTTCCCGACGCAGGTTTCCCAGTACGCTCAATGGAAGCATCGGACTGCCGATGATTTCGGCTTCCAGAGTGCCGAGTGAGTAAATCGTTCCGCCGAGCCGATCCAGTTGCTCCCGGAGTGTTTCCCATGTCAGCGGATGTTTGCGTGCCGGTTCGAGTTTTTCTTCACTGGTGAAATGAATGTTCCGCCCCAATTTATTGGTGACAACTATTTCCACCGGCTGACCGGCTTCGGCACGGACTTTAATATCTAAGGGAATGCGCCGGAGCGGCTGGGATGTTTTCCACGTCTTTTGGATTTCCCGCTCCCGACGGGGATCATCCGTTTTCCAAACGGTTTGATTTTCCGAAACATATCGGGCATCAATGGAGTTATTGGCAAACGTCAACAGCACCTTTGCCCCGCTTTCTGCTTCCTTGACCGATTCCCGGCGGCGGATGATTTCATAAACGCGCCCGCCTTGCGAATGTTCGGGGGTCTCCAAGTGCTCAAAGACCACACCATCACCGCAGCGCACCGAATCGGAGAGTTTCACGACCGCCGCATCCCGCCGCACTTCGATAACCGTTCCCAGCGGAGTACCCCGATGCGACGTAACATTACCGCTCACCAGCCGATGCGGATTTATTCCTTCAAGCCAGCCGGTCGTGAAACCGCGGGAAAACGTTTGCTCCAATTGGTGCAGAGCACCAGCAAGTGTGTGTGAATCTGTGTGTGAATCCATTGTGCGATAGACCGAAAATTATACCGTAAACGGCATAAAATTGCCGCGTTGCGTACTTTGCGAAAACTTTGCGTCTTTGCGGTTTGAAAATTGAACCGCAAGGGCACAAAGAGTTACCCCGCTAATGCGCTAATGGCACACTGTTCTTTTACCCTTGCATTTTTCGGAAACAATCGGTAAACTATATGGCGCAAGGTCGATACGTTGACACTGCGGGGCATTCACATCGTGCGGGGAATCCATGAATAACAAATGGGTTGTCCGGCTCCTCAAAACACTATGCAAAACTTAGCAGCGCGTCAAAATTATTTACAAGCAGAGGTCTTTACGGCAACGCCGCAGAAGTTGCAACTCATGCTTGTCGAAGCAGCGATCAAAAACATCCACCGCACCAAAAAGGCTTGGGAAGAGGAACGGTTTGAGGCGGGATTCGAATCCCTTTCCCGTGCACAGGACATCGTTACAGAAATCTTGTCCACTGTGGACAAGGAGGGCAACCCCGACCTCGCCGGAAAAATTGCCTCGATCTATGTTTTCATCTTTCGCTGTCTTGCGGAAAGCGGCATGACACACGATCCGCAAAAATTGGACGATGCCCTCCGCGTGTTGACTTCCGAGCGGGAAACATGGCGGATGGTCTGCGAAAAATTCGGCACCACACTTACCGGAGAATCATCAGCACGGTTAGATTTGTCAACGGACACACCCGCTCCGCCGGCGGCAATACCTTCTTCTGGAATCCCAAAACCGTCCGGTATCACCACAGCAACATTTTCTCGTCCCACCGGTTTCGGTGCCGGCGTGAAACCGGTCGAGCCGCCTGAAGAAAAACCCAGCGGCGGAATGAGTTGGGATGTGTAAATGCCGTAGCGGTTCGTCTGCTATCTGTTCAAATTTCTCGGAAACGCGGAACGCGTATTCCCTTGCAAACCTTGCGGTTAAAAAAAGAGAATTGAACCGCAAAGACGCAAAGAAGCGCAAGGTTCGCAAGGTGCAATTTCTCCCCGTTTACAGTATATTAGCAGTCATGAAGCCCCTCGTTTCACTTTTACTCACGGCAATACTTCTATCGGGCATCCACGCCCTTGCCGTAACCCCTGCGCTGCGGCAGGATGTCCGTTATGCTGATCCGGTAAGTTGTGCGGAGTGCCATCAGAAGGCGTGCGATGATTGGGCAACGAGTGATCATCGCCGGTCGATGGAGCATGCCCGCGAAGATGCTGTGCTGGGGGATTTTAATAATGTCCGGTTTGTCCACATCGGTTTTGATGATTTGCTCTCTTTCGAGGGTGAGACGTTGAAAATGCTTGTGGATGATATTTTTCATTCTCCCCCGCCGTTTTGGGAAATGCGGGAGTATGAGGAGACGGCGGACGGCGGACGGCAGACGGCAGCAGAATTGTTGGGGAACTACAACCAGCCGGGACGTAAATTCAAGCCGCCGCTTGAGCCGCGCTTTGAAGATTTTGCCCTTGCCTGCTTCGATGCCAAGACCGGTGTTGCAGAAAAATTGCGAAGTGTGATGAATGAAACGCAGCGTAAAGAATTCGACGAGGAAACCGAGTACCGAAAATCGCTCATGGTGAATCGTCCCGGTGAAATTGCGGCGGCGCAGTCGAGGATTGTCCGCCGGTTGCAAGAATGGATGGCGGACAACAAAATAGAGAGGAAAGCCGGGAACGCCGCACAGCGCGGCGACCGGAGCACTCCGCCGGACACCACCCCGCCGGACACTCTGGTCACTGTGCTGCGCGATACTCCCGATTTTCCTTTCGCCGCGTTCCGCTTTTATCGGGACGGCGAAAAGTTTATGGTCGATACCGATGCCGGTACTCACGAAATCCTCTTCACGCTGGGCTTTCGACCGCTTCAGCAATATCTGGTTGAGACTACGGGCGGCAGACTCCAATGTTTGCCCGTCGCCTGGGATTCCATTGACCACCGCTGGTTTCACCTTTATCCCAAAGAGCAGATTCTGAAGGAGGACCCGCTGCACTGGACGAAGCCGCTCCAAAATTGGAATTATATGTGTGCCGATTGCCATACGACCGACTTTAATAAAAATTTCGATCACCAAACGTTGACTTACCGCTCCACCTTTACGGAGATGAACGTCGGCTGTCAATCCTGTCATGGTCCCTGCGGCGAACATGTGGAGACGGCACGCGAGCACAATTTGACGGTGCGCTGGCAGGCAGGTATTCCTATGGGAACAGATATTTTAACCGGCATAGAGGGGCAGCAAAATGTGGAGAGTTGTGCTGCCTGTCATACCCGGCGGCGGGTGTTACAAGAAGGCAGTAAGCCGCCGCTTGCGCCGCTGCTCAATTATTTCATTCCCGAAATGCCTGACCGACCAATTTATTATCCCGACGGACAATTTTTGGATGAAGCCTTTGAAATCGGCTCCTTTATGCAATCGAAGATGTACTCCAAAGGAGTCGGCTGCACGAATTGCCACGAGCCGCACTCCTTGCGGCTCCGATTTGAAGGAAACCGGCTTTGTGCACAATGTCATCCGCCGGCAATGTATGATACGGTGCGGCATCATTTTCATCCCGACTCGTCCAAGCCCGGCACACAGTGCGTCGAATGTCATTTTCCGCAAGCGGTTTACATGATTGCCGACCCGCGCCGCGACCACAGCATCCGCAAGCCGAGTCCCGAACTCACAATGCTGACCGGTGTGCCGAATGCCTGTACACAGTGTCATCAAGATCGCACACGCGGGGAAACGCTCCCATGGGCGCACGAACACGTCGAACGCTGGTACAGCGATTTGCGGGAATCATTTGTCGGATATTCCGCCACCGGTCCGATAGCGGAGCATTATGCTTTGGCAATCGCGGCGGGGCGGAGCGGCGATCCGAAGGCGTTACCGCTCTTATCGGCAGTCGTGAAGAACAAAACCGACCGCGACCATCGGGACATCATCCGGGCATCCGCACTGTCGCTCTTTGGTCGCTTGGCAACATCCGAGCAAGCGGCACAACATTCGGCGTTAATGGTCGAATCGCTGAATGACCGCTGTCCGTTGGTTCGATGGGCGGCGGTTGAAGCATTGTACGGGCAGCCCGCCGAGATACAACTCCAACACCTTCCGGCAAAATTGAGCGATCCGCTCTTGGCAATCCGGCTGGAATCGGCACGGGTGCTTGCCGCCGTTTCGGATCGTTTGAGTGATGAGGCAACAAAGCAAGCCTTTGAATCGGCAGCCAGGGAATATGCGGCAGCGCATCAAGCACTGAACGATCAGGCGGCATCCTATTTGAATCTTGCCGTCTTTGAGCACGACCGTGAAACCGCCCGGCGGCAACAGGTGGAACGCTGGTTTGCCGATAGCGTTGCCCAAGCCCGGATAGCCCAATCCGAGACCGGTCTCGCTGAAGCCGTAAAGACACGCAATGACTATCTCCGCCGCTTAACCGCCAAGCCGTTGGAATTATACCGGCAATCGCTTTGGGTTGATCCTGAATTTATACCGGCGCGGATCAACTTGGCAATGCTGCATCATGAGCGTGGGGAACCGGAACTTGCCGAGGAGCAATTTCGGGAAGTGTTGCGGATTGACCCGGAGCAAGGGGATGCGGCGTATTCATTGGGACTGCTGCTTGCCGAATTGAATCGCTTAGACGAAGCCGCCGGGCAATTAAAAAGAGCAGCAGAACTGCGACCGGAAAATGTCCGAATTCGCTACAACCTCGGCTTGCTTTTAATGCAGCAGGAAAAGCGCACCGAAGCCCGCCGGGAACTTGAAGCCTTATTAGTCATCGAACCGGAGAATGTGGCGTTTTTACATGCCCTGGCAATTCTGCATTTGCAATCGGACAACCGGGCAGAGGCGGTCAGAGTTATTGACCGGTTGATTTTGTTGGAGCCGAACAATCCGCAGTGGCGGATGTTGCGGCAGCGGTAGGGCAGTTATTTGGCGTGGAAGATTTAACCGCAAAGACGCAAGGGTTGTGCAAAGGTTGCGAGGGATGGTCTTAGGCTTGCGCCGGAAAGTAATATACCGTCATTCCGGCGCAAGCCGGAATCTAGTACACCATGTCTTCAATGACATAGATGATGTTTCGCACAAAGGCACGAAGGACACAAAGGAATTTACGGCAGTTTAGTTCTTTGTGCACTTTGTGCCTTTGTGCGAGGCTTACAATATAAAGTGCAGATAATCTATATGCTGTTTAGGAAACGATGTACGAGACGAGCGACTTGCAGCCTGTTTTTCTGGATTCCGGCGTGCGCCGGAATGACGAAAAATGGTATGATATTTTCTGGCGAAAGCCTTATGCCGATTTTGCGATTGTAAATCAGATACTTTGTTCACCTACTCTTTCTGCCCATTCTTTGAGCGTCCGTGTGTTCGTTTCTATGCGAAACATAACAATGATAAGTTCCAAAATAATCCGAGTAAACAGCAACCCAAACACCGCGGAAAACGTTGATAATAAGATGGTCAGGAGTCCAATAGCAAAATCAAACTCACCTTGTGCTTGAGCCATGTTGTACAATCCGACAAGCACCATGATCCCCCAAAACGGCAAAGTGAGAACAACGGTGAGCACCCAAATAATTGAAATCAAAGTATTAGTGACGAACCGGGTGAAACCGAAGTCAAAAAATCCCGGCGATTCCTCTCTCGGTAGATAATGTCCCGGATTTTGATAACCCGATTGCGTGCCGCCGTGATGGGGGGGTACATGACCGGCTGAAATAGCAAAAGGTGATGCCGATGGCGTGGATTGAGCCGATTGCGCAGCAGGAGAAGGAGCGGCGGTACCGAATGGATTCGCCGACATAGGCTTGGGCGGAACGGCAGTGAACGGTTCTGATAGGGGCTGCACTGTTTCCGGGAACGTCAAGCCTTTCACGTCTTTTGCAAGACCAGTCCGTCCGTCCGGGTCTTCGACAAAAGTTTCTTGCGTAACCGTTTCCTGCTGGACAAGTTGCTTGAGTTCTTTGCCAGTAATGGGACCAATCTTTTCACCGCTTTCGTTGTGGTAATACCAGTTTGCCATCGTTATTCCTTTCTTGTTGTGTTTTATTTTCCAATGCTGGATTTGATGTCGATAAATTCGAGAACATTGTTACGAATGATCCAAAAAATTGGAATGGTAACAATGCCGTACAAGACCAGTGTAAACATGCTAAGGCGAAGTCGTGAATCTGCCTCTGACAGCACCACCCCAGACAGCATCGGAATTATGCCGAGGAAGAGCCAACCGATGCAAGCCGCTACGATTAGCGTAGTGTCGAAACGGGAACCAAGTCCATTATGTTCTGTTGTTTTGTTCATATCTTTATACAGCCCCAAAATTGCAACGAACATCCAGTAGTATGCAAAAAGAGGGATAAACGAATATACAGCGGCTCGCTTCGGTGTCGTTCGGGCAACTTCACGAGGTATCTCTTCCCATAACCAAAGAACATAAAAATAGTAACAAAGTGAATAGGATATCAAGGAGAGGATAGAGGATATAGGAAGGAAGATAGGGAGGAAACTGTAAGCATAGGCGACCCCAGAAAATTCCAATTCGCGTGTTGATCCTCCTCCTGACTCAACAGCGACAAGCAGTGAAGAGAATAGCTGTGATGCAACACACACGCCACACAAAACCATACAGACCATCGTCGCAGACGTAATGCGTTCTTTGCGTTGTTCAGCGTTGAGTGGTACGCGTGCTGCCCGAAACGCCGATAGTCCTTTTTGAACTGTTTGAGCAAAGGAGGAAGGGCTGGCAATGAATAAGCCGGGAATCTGTCCTGCGATTCCTTTGTGTCCGTCATCTGTTTCCATCGGCGTATGCGGTCCAATGATACCCTGTGCAGCCAGTTCTTTAAGTTGTTGCTCGCTAACGGGACCTCGTTTCTGGTTGGTCTGATCGAAATAGAAAAAGTTCATGCTCGGTAAAAGGCGGTAAAAATCAAGCCGAGCACCGGCAACAAGAGTCCGCTCAAGACGGGAGCGGCACGCCTAAAAAGAAACGGAGGTCATCCCACCTACGACAGTGGTGCATTGCAGACCAATTAGACAACGCTTGATTCTGTCCGCAGTTTGCACGCGACGCTCCCTTCACGGGAGCAACGCAACTTTGCAAACACCGATAATTCTCTACCCGGTTGCCCGGTTCGTAGTGTAGAAAACTGTCGTCCGCCGAAGCGGTCTTTTTAGTTTGTTAACGTACTCGTAATTTACTTCGCTCCGGAACCAGAGCGGAGTTTCAAATGTTGGAAAGAGTATAGCAGAGTTTCTGCCGATTGCAAGAACCCCTGCCCGAAAGCAAACCCTTGCGTTTCTTGCGTTTCTCTGCGTCTTTGCGGTTAAAAAAAAGATTTAACCGCAGAATCCAAAAAAGGAAAAAGTTTCACTTCTCCACAACCTCACGCACCCAGCGGACTCGCGGCGGAGGCATTCCCGGCACAGGAGTCACGATGAAATACTCCCTTAACCAAATCGTCCTTGCACGGGGATTATCCGCCTCAAAGTCAGGAAACGAATCCCCCTTTTGCAAAATGACCCGCTGTTCAGGAATTCCGCCAAACGCATAGTCGCCTGCTACCTGACAGGGAAACCAAAAGCCCGGCGGAAAGGCTCCGCGAGGAAGATTGCCCGGAGGACGATTACCCAGTTGTGGGGACTGCCGCATTTCCAGATAAAACTCCGCATAACAATGTCCGGGTACGCGAACCACCCTTGCCGGTATTCCGCCCGCCCGGCAGAGGGCGACGAACAAACAGGTCATATCTTTACAGTCGGCTGTCCATTCCCCTTTCGGCTGTCTGACCAGTGCCAATGCACCTTGCACATCATTTTTCCACGCCACATCATTGTATTGGACATTGTTTTGCACAAAAGAATAGAGTGCCTCGACCTTATCCCAGTCGGTATTACGATCCCTGGTGATCTCCTGATACATCGTCCGAAATATCGGATGAGTCGACTCAATAGAGGGGGTTGCCAAAAGATACTGCCTGACAGCCGGCGGCACTTGTCCCGGTCGCGGGATGGAATACTGGCTGGGATTGTCCGGCGGTAGAAGAGCATAATTCTGTAATTCAAACTCCACAACGATTTCCATCGGTTGTGCGGGACTCACCCGTGCAAGTTGGAGCCGCATTTCCATAGCACCGGCATCGTGAGTGATTTTTTGAATACGGCTTGCTAAATTGGCGGGCATTCTACTTTCATTGACACTGATCAGTCTCTGTTCGTACCAGTTCAGCGGAACCGGCACGCCGAATTGCATGCTGTCAATAGCGGTGCCCGGCGGTATAATGATACCCGCCTGCCAGATTTGGGTCTTGCTTTCCCCCAGCCGGGGACCGCCGATGTATCGCGAACCGTCCGGCTCATTTCGTCCAAAATCGAACTGGGCAAACGCTGTTGCTGTCAAGAACAAGAGTGAAAGAAACGCGGAAATAATCTGCTTTGTCATCGTGTACTTATTGTCGGCTATTTATGGTCGTCTCATGACCGGGGATTGTACCATAAATGGCTTAAAATTGTACTTTCGCAAGGAGCGCAAAGAAAATAAGGGTCAATTTGTTCACGTTTATGGTCTCTGCCCCGAACATTTATCCCTTTTTCCAAAACTGCTCTTGCCTTAAACCGCTAAAAATCTTTATACTCCGCCTTGCGGCATTGCTTCACAAGTGCTTTTTCGGAATTTTTGCAAAATTATTAAAGTTTTATTTGATGGTTTGTCGCAGTTGTGCCGATAATAAGGAAGAATCCGGGTGGCCGAACTTTTTAGCGGCACCCAAAGAGTCCGGGTTATGATACCTCATTTTTTGAACAATAGGAGACCAGATTGGATGGTTGGCGTGAAATTCACGCTGATTCCGCTCGTTGTTGCCATGTTGTTCCTCGGAATGATTGCTGTTGCCGACTCTGTGGGTAATCCGACCGACCGCATTGCCAGAGATAATGTTGCCAGAGACGATGATTCCAGGGAGAGTTCGCTTGAAGCGCGGCTGTCGTCCTTTTTTTCCGGTAGCGGTAATTTTCTTTCTTCGTTGCGCTTTTGGGAAAGAAACAAGAGTCAGCCGCAAACAGAACGGCAGGCTGCATCCTTGAATATGTCCGCAAGACCGCGTGAAACAGCAGCAGAAACGCGAAGTCCCCCTTCGGACACCTCGCGGAATACGGACGTATCGCACACCACACCAGAAACGCCGTCAGAGACATCGGCTTCGCCGGTCAATCCTTATGCGGCACATTATTCCGAACGCCGGGGCGGAGTCCTCGGTGAAGCACCTTTGCCGGGGCAAGTGGTTGTGGCGCATGATGTGAGAGCAAGAGACGCGGCGGCTGTCTATGGTGTAAACGCACGCGAAGCATCATTTTCCTCTTACTCCTTTGACACACGAGACTGGGTCGAGCGCGTTCCGTTTCAGGAACAAGCAGAGGAAGTTGTTTATGAAGAACCAGCAGGAGAAATTCAAACTACCTCCTATCGAACGCCCGTAACGGAAGCAATCTCCTTTCACTTGCCGTCGGCACAACCGCCTCCTTCAGTACAGAACCATGCCAACGTTCAACAGAGCGCAGGCGGACAACGGAACGTCAGCCTACAAAACGTCAGCAGCCCACCGAACACAGGCAACCCGAACACAGGCAACCCGAACACAGGCAACCCGAACACAGGCAACCCGAACACAGGCAACCAATGGGATGGGCATGCCACACCATTGGCGGCAGCGAACATGAGGGCAACACCGAATGCTGCTCCCGCCACTCCGGTCGCTCCCGTAGCAGCACCGTCCGAGAAACCGACGGCTGCAAGACTAATGCCTGAAGTACCGCCGCTCGATTTATCCCCTTCTTACGGGCAGCGGCTTCAATACATACAAACTTGCGGTGTAGTGGTGGTGCAGGCAAACTTCCCGCTTACAGAAATTGCTTCGATTCTTGAAGAAATCAATCAGTTACAATACGACCTCACCCATTATATCGGCGTACCGGCACCTCGGGAAAAAATCGAGTTGTGTCTCTTCAAAGACGAGTCTTCCTACGCCAGTTTTTTGCAAGAGTATTTTCCGAGAGCCCCCCGCGACCGTCGGGCTTTGTACATAAAACTGGACAACAAACCCGGCACATTACTGGTACAAAAGTCGCGGCATTTTGAAGTTGACCTCCGGCACGAAATGACCCATGCGATCATTCATGCCTCCATTCCGCAAGTACCGATTTGGCTGGACGAAGGACTGGCAAAGTATTTCGAGGTCCCGATGAAAGACCGGGCGGCGAACCATCCCTATCTTTCACAAGTCCGCCGGAATGCCCGACTGGGGATGGTCCCTTCACTTGACCGGCTTAATAAATTGGAAACGATTGACGACATGGGTGCCAAAGAATATCAGGACTCTTGGGCGTGGGTGCATTTCCTGATTCACCGTTCACCGGAAACACATCAGTTATTAGCCGCCTATTTGCAGATGCTGGCAAACTGGAAGCCGGGAGAGCGTCCTAAAAGCAGCAGTGAGGGAACATTCAGGACAATTTTTGACCGAATCACAACAAGACAGTCCTCCATACCCTCTCTGAAAATCTATCTTGACGACATGATACCCAACCAGCGGGAAGCATTCAGAGAGCATTTCGGCGCGATGGAGAAATAATTGCGAAATAGTTGCGGGCAGGTCAAATTTGACCGATGCGGTACTTTCATTAAGCCCCCGAACCATTTTCAAAATTCTTAAGTATCCCTTCCGCAATGACCCGCCGGGTGGTGCGGACATCCATCGCCCGCTTTTCGATAAGCCGATGCGCCTGCTCCTCGCTGATTTTGTGATGAAAAATCAATAAACATTTCGCCCGATGAATGATGCGTATGTCCTCTAACTGCCGTTTCAGTTTGTCGTTCTCTGCCTGAATACGTTTCAATCTGCTTTGCGCCGCTCCCGCCAACTTCAACGCAGACCAAAAAACAGACTTGTTCACCGGTTTTGCAAGAACCAACACGCCATCGCCTTCGCAAACGGCAGATACCGCGTCAACATGTTCCCCAGATACGACAAAGATAACCTGCGCAACGTCCAACGACGCAACATGTCTCGCCAGACTTTCGCCGCACTCGTCCTGCAACGGTGAATCGACGATCACCAGATCAATGTCCCGCTCGCCGAGCAGCCGCCGTGCTTCATCGGCGGACTCCAAGACAGCAAGCGGCTTTATGGACGCTGCGCTTAACATCTCCGTAAAAAAAGCGACGCTTTTTTTCGTGCGTGAAACGATGAGTGCGTGTTCCATATAGGATTGGGCGGTAATGTAGCGAAAATTATACTGTAAACGCATGAAATTGTCCTTTGCGTCCTTTGCGGTTAAATTCTCTTTTTTTAACCGCAAGGTTCGCAAAGCCCTGTTCATCATCGAGGCGCAAAGAACGCAGTCCGCTAACAATTTTGCCTCATTGTGCCTTAGTTAGGTAGGTTGCCGACCGCCGGGCGGCAATGTGCGGTACTCCGCACTTGGGGAACGAATCACGTTATACCCCGCGTTTCCCGGTGCCAGTCGACTATCGCCGACACAACCGCCCGGCGGTCGGTTGCCTACCTTTCCGCTCCAGCACTGAAACTTGTTAGCGGACTAGCAAAGAACGCAAAGTGCAGTTTCATGCCGTTTACGGTATAACAGTTGAATCACATCACTCCAAAATACTGTTCCCTGTCAAACTTTGCTTTATCTTCGGCGGCGGCAAAAGCGGCTGCCTCCGCTTTCTTCAAAGCAATGTACTTCGTGAGTAACTCTTCACCAATCACGTCCTTTACAAACTTACTGTTCTCCGCAAGTACAATCGCCTTGTCCAAACCGTCCGGCAACGGTGCCAGTGCTTTGGTTACACTTTCATCGGCAGCGTACAAGTCCACATCAACGGCACCCGGCAGTGCTAAATGACTTTCAATGCCGTCAAGACCGGCAGCAATGATGAGTGCAAACGCGAGATACGGATTCAGCGACGGATCCGGCGAACGCAGTTCCATTCTGACCTTTTCACCGATGGCGGCGGGAATTCTTATCAACTGCGAACGGTTCTGGTGCGACCAAGAGGCATATTTTGGTGCTTCAAATTCACCGAGACGTTTGTAGGAATTGGCGAGCGGATTTAGAAAAAGAGTCATTTCCGGCGAATGGGTAAGTATTCCGGCAATGAACCTTTCCGCAACCTTTGAAAGTTCTCCACTTTCGTTATTGAAAACGTTAACACCGTTTTGAGCAAGAGAAAGATTGACGTGCAGTCCGCTCCCCGGCGATCCCGGCAATGGTTTGGGCATAAAGGAAGCGAAGAGTCCATTCCGCGACGCAATCGCCCGGACAAGGGATTTGAACGTTTGCAGATTGTCGGCGGCGGCGAGGGCATCACTGGGTTTGAAGTCGATTTCATTTTGTCCCGGTCCCTGCTCATGGTGCGAAGTCTCCGGTCTAATTCCCATTTCTTCCAGTGCTAAACATATTTCCCGGCGTATGTTTTCCCCCTTGTCAAGCGGCGAAATATCGAGATACCCGCCTTTGTCGAGCGTTACGTCGGTCGGGTCGCCGTTCTCATTGGTCTTGAAAAGGTAAAACTCACATTCCGGTCCGACATTGCAGACATACCCTAATTTCCGGCATCGTTCGACCACCCGTTTCAAGATAGCTCTGCCGTCGCAGGCAAACGTGGAGCCGTCCGGGTTGCGGACATCGCAATAGAAGCGAGCAACTCTGCCCGGTCCCGGTCGCCACGGGAGAACCGTCAGCGTCGCAGGATCGGGAAACAAGAGCAAGTCGGACTTCATCACATCCCGAAAACCTTTGATGGCGTGGGCATCAAAGGAAATGCCGCTCTCGAATGCCGACGGCAGTTCATCCGCCATGATGGCAATGTTTTTGTGAAATCCCGACAGGTCGCAAAAACTGAGCCGGATGAATTTCACATCGTTCTCTTGTATAAATTCAACAACATCGTTTGCTGTGGTGTGCATCGTGAATACCTCTGTGGTGCAGCCGCTAGATCGCGAATCTGAGTGTAGCCGCCGTCAATAAATTTGTCAAGCCGCTCTGCACCGGAATATGTAGGAACCTCTAATGATACCAAAAAGGAAAAGTTTTGTATTATTCTTTGCGTCCTTTGCACCTCCTTTGCGTTCTTTGCGGTTAAATTCTCTTTTTTAACCGCAAAGTTCGCAAGGGAATGCGCAAAGGACGCAAAGAAAACGTCCAATTTCTCCCCATTTACAGTATATCACCGCCGCACCCAACCTCACATCGCACTCCGCAACGATCGGTGGACTGGTTTTGTCCCCGCCATTTCGCAGAGTAAGCGGTGCCAGTTGGCGATAGAACCCGGCGTGAGCCGTCCCAGCGGTTTGGCGGTTTCACTGCCCGTTAAATGAGGCAGGTTGCCCGGTACATGATCCACTGCAAGTAACGCCAGCATGGCGGTGCACAACGCATCGAGCGTATCGACCGGAATTCCCAACTGTGAAATCGAAATCAATGTCCGCCCTTGTAGTTGCGTCATCAATGAATTCATCAACAATCCATGCTGCTGCCCGGAACCCTGTATCAGCAATTCCGGCTCAAGATAACCGTGGGCTTTCATCAGACTCAATGCCTGACCGGCAACTGTTTCGGCAATAAAACAACTGACCGTACAGAGTATATCCTGGTGCGGCAGTCCTGACTGCGCTATTTTTTCGGCAACCTGTAAATACCGATCCGGTTTTAATCCCGTCGAACACCATTTTTCATTCATGGGAACCGCCGCTCGCAGTGCCGACATCAGTTGCAGGTTTTGACACCCCTGCACCGCAAAGCGACCGCCGGTATCGACCGCTGTTTTGCCGCCGGTCAACTGCCAAACGAGTGTGTCCAGGAGCGAACCGCATGGAAGCACATCGATCTGCTGGATTTTCTGGTGTGAAAAGGCATTTTCCGCACGCGGCAAAAATATGAGCCGGGCGGTGCGTCCCAAATCAATAATGATCCGCGGTTTTGTTTCTGATTTGAGAAAAATCCAAGTCGGCAGCGGAAATACCGGTCCGCCGTTACCGCGGGCAGCAATATCCTGTGCCGGAAAGGAATCAACGATATTCATACCGGTTTGACCCGCGAGATAAGGAGCATCACAAAGTCCCTGATAGAAGACTCCGTGAGACGTAGTTGCCCGCAAGCCGGGATCGTGGATGCCGACTGCTAAAACATCGCTGGCAGTGAGTCTCGACTCGGTAATCAGTTCCTGAATGGCTTCCTCTTCAATGCACGCAAGTTCACGGGCAACATGGAGTGCAAGACCGGCGGGTATCTTAATATTTGCGTTCTTTGTAATATCCGGGTGCTTTTTAGAGGCACACTGTTGTTCTTGCGGCTTCAAAGTGCTTTGAAGTTCGTTAAAAGAATCAACAATTTCTCTGGGAACATCGAAAGAAATCGTTTTTCGTATCTCGACGGGCGCACCGCTGCCGCGACCGTGAACACCGATCATCGCGGACTCGATTCGCAGGCAGGACGCTGTAATACTGGCACCGGCAAACCACCGAATAGCACCTGCTGCTCTCCGGGAACCCCGCGAAAATAGGGAGGGAAACACCATTTTGTTCAAAGGCATGAAAAAGTAGGAAACCACAAGTTCCGGGCGATTCTATCTATTTTGGCGAATGGAGTCCAGTGCAATTTTGGGGGAGTCGTGATTTTTTTAACCGCAAAGGGTGCAGGGAAGCGCAAGGGACACAAAGCAGTCCGCTCACAAGTTTTGATTACTTGTCATTCCGGCGCACGCCGGAATCCAGAAAAACAGTCTGCGAGCCGCTCATGTGGATTCCGGCTTGCGCCGGAATGACAGGTTAGAGAAGGTCTAATATATCGTTAAACGTCCCTCGCGCCCTTGCGGTTAAATCCTTCCGTTTTTGACATCGCTTTTCACTGTGCTTTTTTACTGCGTTTTTTCACTGTGCTTTCACATCATAACAATACAAATACTGCGCATGCCGCAGGTATAATCTTCCGCCGAGGACGACGGGATGTGCCCAACTTTTGCCCTCGGCTTCGTGCGGTAATTCAAATTGACTTAACAGAATAAACTCCGCCGGTTCCGGCTTGATGAGCAGTACCGTTTTTTCGTCTTCCGTCAGTCCGTAAAGCAAACCGTCCGCGTAGTGAACGGAACCTTTGCCGCCGCTGCGGGAAAGATAGCCGATTTCCCCCGTCATGAAATTGATAGAAGCCCAGGAGCCGTTGAACGTGGTGCCGTAAACATAATCGCCGACCAAAATAACCCCGCCGTGATGATTGTCGAAACGCCCTTCTGCCCAAACTTCTGCCGGCGTAATCGTGCCGTCGGTATTCTTCGTCAACTTGAACAGTCTCGCTCCGAAACCATAACCGGTGGTCAGAAAAAGATGCCCCTCACGATAAACCGGCATCGTGCAATTGGTCCTCGAATTATTCCGAAAAGGGATCGAAAAAAGCTTTCTGCCCGTCTTGGCATCAAGTCCTTCGACTGTGGCAATACTTAATACAGTAACAACGCGGATGTCCTCGAAATTGAAGGCATAAGGTGTCGTGGAGCCGACCACGACTCCCGGCGGCTGGGCAACCGGCGGTGCTTCCCATACGGTCTTGCCCGTTTTTTTGTCCAACGCAACGGCGATATGTTTGGGACCGCCCAGCGGATAAATCACATTCTCCCCTTCAATGATAACCGAATTGCCGAGGAGCCACGGCTCGGTCGGCGCGTCATATTCTTTGAGGGGATTTCTGTCCCAAATCTTGACACCGGTTTGGGCATCGAAGCAGGTGATTTCGCCAAGAGGACTCACGTCATAGACCTTTCCGTCATCGAGTGCCGGTGTTCCCCGCGTACCGGGATACTCCCGGATGTCCGTGTGGGCGGCTCCATTGTCATTTTCCCAAATTTTGTTGCCGTTTTTATCAAGGCAGAAAATCATCGAGAGTTTTTTGCCGTTCCGTTCGGCATTGCCGCTAATGTAAAGTCTCCCATCGGCAGCGGCGACATTGGAATAGCCGAAACCGATGTCGTCGATAGTCCAGAGGAGTTTCGGTCCCCCTTCGTCCCATTTTTTCAAAAGACCGGTATCAGGGGATTTCCCGCTGCCGTCTTGTCCGCGAAACGCCGTCCAGTCAGCGGCGTAAAGCATGGTGGCTGAAAAAATTGCGGTGGTCAACAGACACAAGAATTGTCTCAACATTATTGTTTCCCTTTCATCAAATGAGTTACGCCCTGCCCCAACCCTCTACTATACCATAAACTACTATACCATAAACGCGGAACGATAAATGGGCACAAATGACCATTTTTTTCTGTGCGAACTTTGCGGTAAACAAAGAGGATTTAACCGAAAATCACAAAGGATTGCGAGAATAACGCCAAGGGCAATTTCAAGACATTCATCGCAGTCCGTCGACACGTTTCCCTAAAACCGGTCATTCCGGCGTACGCCGGAATCCAGACGAGCGATTTTAATCCAGCTTCCTTGGATTCTGGCTTTCGCCGGAATGACGAAAAATCAAAACGTGTCGACGGACTGACATTCATCGCACATTCCATTCGCTCATCTTCACAAAACATTCTCATTTATGTTATACTTCTGCTTTTGGGAAAGGAGACACGATCATCATGAAATACCTTTTAGCACACGATTTAGGAACTTCCGGCAATAAGGCGACACTCTTTTCTGAAGAAGGAAAACTCGTCGCCAGTGAAACCGTTCCGTATTCGACGAACTATTTTAACCGCACCTGGGCAGAGCAAAATCCCGGCGACTGGTGGGATGCCATCTGTCAGTCGAGTCAAAATCTGCTCGCCCACGCAAAAGTGGAACCGGCAAGTATTGCTGTTGTTGCCCTCAGTGGGCAAATGATGGGCTGTACTTGCGTGGACAGCAAGGGAAACGCACTCCGTCCGTCGATCCTCTATTGCGACCAGCGCAGTGAAAAGGAAGCGGCGGACATCCTCGGAAAAATATCACTGGAAGAGGCTTACAAAATCGTCGGACACCGTGTGGCAGCAGTCTATATTCTCGAAAAACTGATGTGGGTCAAGAATAATGAGCCGGACATCTACCGCCAAACGGCAATGACGCTCTGTGCGAAGGATTACATCAATTTTCGCCTGACCGGAAAGTTTGCCACTGATTTTTCCGATGCGTCAGGAACCAATGCTTTCGACATCAACACGATGCAATGGTCGGACATGATGATCAACATTGCCGGCGTTGAACGTTCGATGTTTCCCGAAGCCTTTGATTCAACGACCGTACTTGGCGAAATCACCGCGGAAGCGGCGGCGGCGACTGGCTTGAAAAAGGGAACGCCGGTCTGCGTCGGCGGCGGCGACGGAAGTTGTGCCGGTGTCGGTGTCGGGTGCATCAAGCCCGGTACTTCTTACAATTATCTCGGTTCGAGTAGTTGGGTGGCACTCACGGTCAAGGAGCCGGTTGTCGATCCCTTGATGCGCACCATGAATTGGGCGCATGTCGTGCCGGGCTACCTGCATCCTTCCGGCTCGGTACAAACAGCCGGTGCCGCCTATCAATGGCTCAAAGATAAAATCGGTACGGAGGAAACCATTCGTGCCGGTCAACTCAACCAGAATGTTTATGAAATCATGAACTCATTGCTCGTGGAAAGTCCTCCCGGTGCCAACGGCGTGCTCTTTTTACCGTATTTACTCGGTGAACGGAGTCCTCGCTGGAATCCCGACGCACGCGGTGCTTTTATCGGTCTGACGCTGGCAACGACCCGTGCCGATGTGGTACGCAGCGTGATGGAGGGGATTACCTACAATCTCGGAATCATTGTGGACATTTTCCGCAATCATGTGCCGATGGAGACGATGACCATCATCGGCGGCGGTGCGAAATCGAAAGTTTGGCTACAGATGATGGCAGATATTTACAATGTCAAGGTGCAGCGACCGAACTTTCTCGAAGAGGCGACCTCGATGGGCGCAGCCGTCGTGGGGGGAGTCGGTGTCGGCTTGTTCCCTGACTTTGAGGTGATTGACCGCTTTATCCGTATTGAGGAAACCCTCGAACCGAACAAGGAAAATCAGTCTCGTTATGCTATAATGAAACCGCTTTTCGACAAGGCGTATTTTGCGCTTGTTGATTTGTTTGCTGATATGGCGAAGAACTGAACCCCAAACCGTTAATCACTGCGTTATTCTTTGCGTTCTTTGCGGTTAAATCTTTTTTAACCGCAAAGGACGCAAAGTACAATTTCACACCGTTTACCGTATATGCCGAAATTGTGAACCCCCTATGGAAAAATGAAACGCTTATTGTTTTTAACCGTGTTGTTTTGTTCGCCCGTGTTTGCCGATGAGTTGCCGGTGCTTTGGCTCACGGCGGGACAGGAACGCGCAATGTATTTCGACGAACCGGAAGGACACTGGATTTTGCATCATGAACACCGAGTCCTTAATAGCGGAACAATTCGTGAGATGCAAATGCATGTCTCTTGGCAACCCGAACCACGCGTCAGCAACTTTACGTCGTTCAAAACGCCTCCGCTCAATCCCGGTTTGCAACTGCGGGCAGAATTTCTCGTGGATAATGTGCCGAAATATAAAGTGATCATTGCGGCATCCGATCCCTTTGAAGACCGAAAGAAATGGTTCGATGAACATCCGATTGCACTGTACGATCCCGAAAAAACGACTGTCGAACTTTTTGAAGAGGAGGAAATCCCCTTCAAACGTCTGCGTTCGTTTGCCGACATTGAATCCGCCAAAAACACTGTCATCGTCATCGGCGAGGCAACCGATTTTGACCGGGAAAGGGGACTTGCTGAGTTGTTGTTTGAAAAAGCGGCACAGGACGGTTCCATTTTAGTGATTGCTCCGAAAGGAGACATTCCGCTTGTTTTTTCCAGTCCGATACGCTCGCTGTTGATGACTGAATCTCCCAAGCATATCTTTCCTGATGTGTCAGATCGAACAAAATGGGAGACCTGGGCTTTGGATGTCGTGAGCAATCAAGTCGTGTTGACCGACGCACCGCCCGGCGGGGCAACCGTCATGGACATTCATTTTCCGAATGGTCGAATAATTTTTGACCGGGTTCGGACTGTTTCTCAATGGAAAGAATTGAAACGGGTCGAAGCCCCCTGGTATTTTAAGTCGCTGATTGAAACATTAACCAACGAATGAAAAGGTAGGCACCCGACCGCCGGGCGGGTGCGTCGGCGTATAGCCGACAGGAGGGCGGTGTTGAAGACATTGTGTCAACACGCCCCCAAGTGCAGAGTACCGCACGTTGCCGCCCGGCGGTCGGCAACTTACCTGACGGAACTTACCTAATAGGATGTACCTGACGAACAACTAAACCCTTAACCAACAACAAGGAACCCCATTATGAAAACCATTGCTGCTGTCAAACCGAATCAGGTAGAAATCATCGAGGTTGCCAAGCCGAAGCCGGGACCATACCAGGCACTGGTCAAGAACAAGATCGCCGCAATCTGTAACGCCACTGACCGTAAACTCATCGAGGGTCATTTTCCCGGTATCGATCAATATCCGCTTGTTCTGGGACACGAAGGAGTCGGAATCGTCGAAGAGCTCGGTGAAAAAGTCCGTAACTTCAAGAGAGGCGACCACGTCATCGGCGGTATGCTCGGCGACTACGGCGATCCGAACATCCACTGCGGCTGGGGGGGATTCTGCGAATACGTTCTCGTGCATGACCATGATGCAATGGTGGACGATGGTGCGGCAAATGCTGAACATGGTTGGTTCGAATCGTGCGAAATCCAACGGGTCGTGGACAAAGATATTCCGCTTGCGGAAGCCGCTTTGCTCTGTACTTGGCGTGAAGTCTATGCCGCTTTCGGTGATTTCCACTTGAAAGCGGGGGACGATATTTTGATTTTTGGTGCCGGTCCCGTCGGGTTGAGTTTTGTAAAATTTGCCCGGTTGCTCGGCTTGAATTGGCTCGGCGTGGTCGAACCGAACAAGTCCCGACACGCAAAAATCCTCGAAATGGGTGCCAGCCAAGTCATGTTACCGGAAGAAGTCCCGGCTCTGAAAGATTCACGCGGTCCTTTGGACGCAATCATCGATGCCGTCGGCAATGAACATATCGTCAACTTGACACTGCCGCTCATCAAATTGGGCGGGTCGATTGGTATTTACGGCGTACTGGCTCATGAAACGATCCCGCTGCAAAAGAGTCTCGGTCCTTACAATTTTAACCTGTTCGTCCATCAGTGGCCCACGCGTTCCCGTGAGCGTGAGGCACAGAAGCCGCTCTGCGATTGGATTCGTCAGGGCAAACTCCGGGCAGATGAATTTGTTACGCACACATTCCCGTTTGAACAAATCAACGATGCCCTGGCGGCAAGTCAAACAGGTTCCGTGATTAAATGCTTGCTCACCTACACCTGAAACCGTCTATGCCATAAGCAGGCAGGAATTGCACTTTTTTCTTTGCGTCTTTGCGGTTCTTTTTTTACCGCAAAGACGCAAAGAAGCATAACGCAAAGAAGCATAAGGGACGTAAAGGAACACAGATAACTGCCCGTGCAAATTTGGGTGCATCCGTCTTTTTTCATTTTTCCCCAAAAAACTCCCCGCCATGCCAAAAACGCGGCAAACGGCTGAATAGTTGCAAAAAATGGTGTGTTCCCGTTCATGATACACCCGGCGGAACATTGTACCCGGCGGAACATTGATTGTTTCGAGTTTTTTTGCCGGGAAATTATGGTAACATGGAGTCCTCACTCACTTATCCCAGGAGATAATTTCATGAAACGACTCATTCTCTCAACCACCGTTGGTTTGGCAATTCTCACCGGGTGGCTCGCGCTGCCCTGCGCTGACGCGGCGGACTTTGTAACTTACGGCGAACATGGTGCCGTCGGCGATGGTGTTACCGATGACTTTGAAGCCATCATCAAAGCCCACGCTGCCGCTAATGAAGTCGGATTGCCTGTCCGGGCGGAGGCGGGGAAAACTTACTACATCGGTGATGTCCGGGGCACGGCACAAATCCAGACCGATACCGACTGGACGGATGCCAAGTTTATCATCGACGACTCAAAAGTGACCGTCGAGAACCGCAACCACAACATCTTTAACATTTCCTCCAAACTCCCCTCCGTACGCATCACGACCATCACCTCGCTCAAAAAGAATCAGGAAAAACTTGACCTCTCCTTACCGCAGGATGCTCTCATTGATGTTACCGACAATACCACCCGGCGGTACATTCGCTACGGTGCCAACCAAAATACGGGTTCGGCACAGACCGACATCTTTGTTGTGGATAGGGAGGGCAATGTCGATCAGAAGACTCCAATTGTTTGGGATTATGACACGGTCAGTTCGATGACGGCGCATCCGATTGACCCGGAAACGCTGACAGTGAAGGGCGGACATTTTACCACGGTTGCCAATCAAGCCGAGTCCCGGTACACCTATTATGCCAGAGGAATACGGATTGTGCGCTCTAATGTGGTCGTGGACGGCATCTATCATGACATTACTGGTGAATTGGATCACGGGGCACCGTATGGCGGGTTTATTGTGGTCTCGCTCTGTACCGATGTGTTGATTCAAAACAGCATTTTTTCGGGACACAAAACCTACGGCACCATCGGTGCCGCCGGCGTTCCGGTGATGATGGGAACGTATGACCTCTCCGTCAACAAGGCGAATAATGTGACCTTCAAGAATTGCAAGCAAACAAACGACATTCATGACGGGCGGTACTGGGGAATCTTCGGCTCCAACTTCTCCAAGAACCTGACGTTCGACACGGTGGAGTTTTCCCGGTTCGATGCCCATCAGGGTGTCACCAATGCCGCCATCAAGAATTCGGTGCTGGGACATCAAGGCATTAACCTCATTGGGCAGGGTGTCTTTCTGTTGGAAAACACCAAAGTAACCGGCGGAAATCTCCTCAACCTGCGAAGCGACTACGGCAGCACCTTTGATGGGGAAATCATCATCCGTAACAGTGAATTTTTGCCTCGCAACGGCGTACAATCCGATGCCGTGTTAATCGGCGGGAGCAATTCAGGACAACACAACTTCGGCTACACCTGTTACATGCCGAGGAAGATCACGATAGAGGGGCTTGTCATTGACGACAGAAATCATGGAAGCACCTATCAGGGTCCGAAGATTTTTGCCAACTTCAACAATGCGTATCGGAGCGAAGACTACGTGCAGCCCTTTCCGTATGTCCTCACGGAGGAAGTTCGCATTAAGGATTTAACGATCAAAAGCGGCAAGCCGTTGATAATCAGCACCAATCCCTTTATGTTTCGGAATGTGAAGATTACAGAGGTCACGGAACTATAACCGATGTGCGGCACGGGTAAGCGGTTAAGTTTCTTAACCGCAAAGGGCGCAAAGAAGCGCAAAGGGAGAAAGAGCAATCTGTCCCCATTTATGGCATCGAACTCACGCGGCTTCTTGTTGGGATCGGGTGACTTCTCCCCAGTTTTGCCGGTATTGCAGTGCTTCGAGAAGTTCACCGAGGGTAAGTGTTTGCCCCTCTAATTCCAGCGGAATTTCTTCACCGGGGTCGCAGACCATATCGACCGTGCCGTCTTCGGCAATTAAATGGTCGAACTCGCGGATCAGTCCGTCTTTGACTGCCTGCCGGACTAAATGTCCCCGCGTTGCCGGTATTTTGTCCGCACGCGCACCCAAACTGTCCGCCGCCCGCTTTGCCAAAGCGGGAACGTATTCGCTGGCAATTTCCACCAAATGAGGGGTGTAGATTTTTACTTGCATCTTTTTGTCTCCCAAACGTTATTGCCCTGGCAGTTAAAAATTACCCATTTGCAAAGGTAGGTTGCCGACCGCCGGGCGGCAACCTGCGGTACTCCGCACTGGAATCGGCACAGGCTTCCCTGCCGCCTATTCGGCGGCACAACCGCCAGGCGGTCGGTTGCCGACCTTTCAAATTTTACTGCCATAGCAGTAAGGACGTATCGGCATTTCTTTGGGCGGAGAATACTCTTTATGCCGATTTTGTGCTTTTTTCCGGTTATTCCGGCGACATTTTCCTGTTTTTTGGTAAAATCAGGTTTTTCGTTATTGCCCCTATTGACGAAACAACCCACTTTACCTACATTGTCCATGTCTTCACTATAATCTATTTTTCTGGACAATTCCCCCCTTTCCGAACATTCGGTATTACTGCTATGAACATTTATTTCAATCCCAATGTCCCTGAACTGCGGTCGATCTTCCTTTTCAACCGCATGAGCCTCGAAATTTCCGACATCACCCGCCGCCTTGCAACGGGACTGCGAATCATCAGCGGCAGGGATGACCCCTCTGGACTCATCACGCGGGAAATTATGCGTGCCGACATCCGAGGCATCCAAGCCGCCCAAAACACAACGGCACGGTCAAACGAACTCCTCTCCACAGCGGAAAGCGGATTGGCAAACCTCTCCCAAATGTTGATGGGGGATATTCACAACCGCGACGACAATGGCTTGCTCGGCTTGATTTATGATGACACCCTGCCAGCAGATTTGAAGCGGCAACAAATCAATGATATTTTGAACATGATTGACAGCACAGTACGCTCGACAACCTACAACGGCAAGCGGCTGCTCGACGGTTCTGCGGGGGAGTTGCTCTTCCAACTCGGTAAGGATGTGGAAGAGTCCATGCAGTACCGAATGACGTTATCGAATATGACCACCACGCATCTCGGCGGTTCAAGCGGAGTGCTCTACGACTTGCGGCTGCTTGACTTGGAGACTGAAAACGGTAAGGCACAAGCCTACGCCATCGTTAACGAGGCAATCAATATGGTCGCGGTGCAGCGCGGCACGATTGGCACGGTACAGAAGTATGTGCTGGACAGCAATGCCAAGAGGCTCGATTCCCAGTTGGAGAGCGTTTCGGAAGCGGAGGCTTTGATTTCCAATGCAGATATGGCATTGGAATCGTCCCGACTGAACCGGGCGGAGATTCTCGCACAAGCGGCGATGAACTCGATACTTTATTCCAGAAGTTACGAACAGTTTGTGGCTAATTTGCTGTTGTAGTGCCCTTTTCCGTCATTCCACTTCGTTTCATTCCGGTTTTTGTCAACAACAGCTTTTGGAAACTCTAAAAATACATTCCTCGCATCCTTTGCACAATCTTTGCGCCCCTTGCGGTTAACATGGTTCGGATTTAACCGCAAAGTACGCCATGGGTGACACCAATCGCATCTAGTCGTGTCAGAAAAAGCCCTTCTAACAAGGAGACATAATTTTCCCACGCAATCGGCCGCCACATTTTTTGATGGCTCTATTCCGCTTCCGGGTTGGTGGATTGTTATTCCACAAAGACGGCACCGCAAATCACCTATTCGTGAGTTTTCGTAGTAATTTCGCCGTAACTTTGCCTGATTGAGCACCATCACCACCCACCAACCCGGAATAGGAATAGAGCCAAAAAAAAGAACCGCAGAGGGTATTGCCATTCGCCAAAAGTGTGCTACACTACACTTACAAATTGAGACACTGTCCGGTAGCGTACCGGACGATTGATTTAGAGTTCGTCAGCAATTCAGAATCCGTCGTATGACGGTTGGTTGACTTCACGTTCCAAGCGGCATTGCCGTGTGAAGATGACCAATGACAATGAAAGTGACGGTGCTTCCGAAAGGGAGCGTCTGCGCATTGTCAATGGCAATCTTCAGCGCACGCAATTAGCGCACCGTATTGGAACACGGGAAGAGGACTATATTCTGAACGCACCGCTCCTGTCTTGAGTGGTTTTGCCTGCCGGGCTTGGTAACAATTAACCACTTTCTTCCAAACAAAACATGGACATCATTTTGGACATCATTTTCGGACTTCTCTTCTGGCTTACCCTACTCGCTCTATTCGCTCTGCTTGTTTGGTGGCTTTTCAGACGCGAAATTCGCAAAAGTGGTTTTAGCCGCAGAGTCCTGATTGTTTTAGAAGGCATACCTATGGTCGGTTCTGCCTTTACTTCATCGCCCCCTGCTCCATTGCCCGACAATGTTTTGGCATCAGGGAATGGACAAGGCAATTCGATGATACTTTCTTTGTGGACGCGGACAATAATTTGTGCCGCGATACTGTGTGCTTCCTTTGCTTTTTTCGCCAGTATCATGGCGCAGGAGGGTGAGGAACAAGTGGCTTTCATGTTGCAGGGTACATCTCTACTTCTTCCTGCTCTGTGCCTTTTGTTTGGGGTGGTATGTCATCGCTGTATTACAGGTTCGTATATTCGAGTTTGTGAAACCAGAGTTGAAGGAAAAGGACTTGGAACATATGACTTTATGGGAAGTCTTTTCGATTTTCAACTTACGTATAGCCAGATAACGAGTGTAGATACGACCGGAACGGCAATATCTGTACATGCTTCTGGCAAACGATATAAGTGTTACGTTGCCAATCCTGCCGAGATACAGAGGATTATCGTAGAGCAACAGCAAAAAGCGAAAGCGTAGCGGAACAAACACAAAGAGCCGGAAGTGGAGCGTAGCGCAACTTCCGGGTGCCCGGCGAACACGTCGAAACTGTACTACACAAGTTTTTGATATTGGTCAATTTAGGCAGGCGTGCTAAAATGCCGTTTTGGAGAGCAATGGTCTGCTCTCGTTTCCCTCATTGAAAGGAGTCCCCAATGGTTCAACAGTGGTGTCGAGAAGAATTAGAAACCGCCGATTTCGGTGATCAACGCCTCAACGAGCGTGTCGTCCAAGTTTTGGAATCTCTCGCA
>Ga0099364_10002022_pt1 | contig 32687 bp, 26 predicted proteins | sample TergutTh196P3_FD_73070 | JGI IMG/M metagenome (GOLD analysis project Ga0099364, IMG submission 73070) | Microcerotermes parvus P3 segment gut microbial communities from Pointe-Noire, Republic of the Congo - Th196 P3 | ecosystem: Host-associated > Arthropoda: Insects > Digestive system > Gut ... | reverse complement strand
CCTGCAAGCATTGGGTCCAAGTTCTCGCGAAACTTTTTGTCGTGATCTGTCTTTAGGTGATTGTCGATCGATTCTTGGTTTTCCCAGACGAGCAGTAGAAATAGTTCGTTAGGGTTTGTTTTTGAGCGAAATGTTTTTGATGTGAGGCAACCTTTGTCGCTAAGGTTGTTTTTCATTTGCGCTCTCATTAGAACAATTGCATCCTCGATGCATTCTTCAGAAATCGTGAACTTTAGTAAATCAGTAATCATAATGTTTAATCCTTTCTATTCCCATGTGCTCCATATGTCAGGACAGTTGCCGACTGTTGCTTTTTTACCGTTTCTAACAATGGGTGTTTTCAAAAACTGCGGATTTTCCAGCAGTTTCTCTTCCCTATCAGCATCATAAGCGAGGTAAGTGAGTATCTCGGACCCGGGAGCTGTTTTATCTATCATAGCATCAAGACCAACTACCGCTTTGACACTGTTGAACTCACCTCTGCTCATGCCAATGCCAACCAAGTCGATTCTTTGGTACTTGATCCTACGTTCTTTGAAGTACCTCTCTGCTTTCTTCGTATCAAAGCATTTTGATTTCCCAAAAATCTGTATATTCATTTGCGATACCTTACTATAGTACAATCAATGTACGAATAACTCAAATTAATCGGAACCATCGTCTCGTATTTCTAATCTCTGCATTCTCATTTCCGGTTTACTTACACTTCCGTAACTACCGGGAGAATCATCGGGTTGCGTTTCGTTTTCTTGTAAAGATATGATGATAAATCTGCTTTGATCGCGGTCTTGAGTACCGTCAGATTATTTGTGTCTTGAATATAATACTCATCAATCGTGTCCGAAACAACATCAATTAACTCGCGAATTAGCTCCTCTGATTCCTTTACATATATAAACCCACGCGTAAGAATATCAGGCGGAGCAACAAGACTACCATCTTCGCTCGATAAAATGACAATGACGACAACCATTCCGTCTTGAGCAAGATGCTTTCTATCGCGAAGAACCACAGAACCGACATCTCCGACTCCGGTACCATCCACAAAAACCTTCCCGGACGGAACCGTACCATTTCTATTAATGCCTTTAGCGGTCAGCTCAATAACATGCCCGATGTCAGATATGACAATATTATTTGATGGTATACCCATCTGAACTGCGAGTTTTGCATGCATCCGCAGATGCCTATGCTCACCATGTGCAGGAATAAGAAACTTTGGCTTTGTCAAAGCCATTATCATTTTTAGTTCATCCTGATAAGCATGACCCGAAACGTGCAACTCAGAGATTTTATCATACATAACTTCCGCGCCTCGCCTGAAAAGCTCATCGATGACACGGCTGACGGTTTTCTCATTTCCCGGAACAGCGGACGCCGATATTATGACTCTATCGCCTGCCATTATATCGACTTGTTTATGTCCGGAGAAAGCCATGCGATAAAGGGCGCTCATTGGTTCGCCTTGGCTGCCGGTCGTAATAATCACTACTTTTTCCGGAGGCAGACTCCTTATCTGATTGAGTTCCATCAACAATCCGTCCGGAACAGTCACGCAGCCTAATTCAGTCGAAACCCGCAAGACGTTTTCCATGCTGCGTCCCGTCACGGCAACGCGCCTGCCATATTTTGCGGCACAGTCAATGACTTGTTGAATGCGATAGACATTTGAAGCAAATGCCGTCACAATTATCCTTTGCAAGCAGCCATGGAATAGCTCATCCAGACGTTCTCCGACTTTCTTCTCAGAAACGGAATACCCCTGTCTCTCGATATTCGTGGAATCAGACACAAGAGCAAGAACCCCTCTGTTACCGAGTTCGCCTATCCTGGCAAGATTCATCATCCCTCCTGAAACAGGTGTTGTGTCAATTTTGAAATCGCTGGTATGGACGATCATGCCAACAGGAGTCTTTATAGCTAGAGAGACAGCATCAGGTATGCTATGGTTAGCGTGAATAAGCTCAACCTTAAAGCAGCCAAGCCTAATGACATCGCCGGGTTTCTTAATTTCAAGCGTTGTGGTTTCGAGCAAATTATGTTCAATCAGTTTGATTTGAGTAAGTCCTGCCGTAAGAGGCGTTGCATAGACCGGCGCGGAGATTTCCCTCATAAGATATGGTAAAGCACCAATGTGGTCTTCATGCCCGTGTGTGAGGATGATACCTCTGATCCTCGATTGGTTTTTAACGAGATATGTGAAGTCCGGTATGACGATATCGACACCATACATATCATCGTCCGGAAAACCTAGGCCACAATCTACGGCGATGATATCTGCACCATATTCGTATACGGTTAGATTCTTGCCAACCTCATTCAAGCCGCCAAGCGATATTATTTTTAGTTTTTCTGCCATGTTGAAGTAATGCTCCTTTAATTACATTTCCAGCCTGCCTTCGAGAGCACGCATAAGAGTAGCGTCGTCTGCGAATTCAAGGCTTCCGCCGACCGGGATGCCATATGCGAGCCTAGTGACTTTTACACCAAACGGAGTGAGCAGACGCGATATATATCTAGCCGTCGTCTCACCTTCAGTGTCCGGGTTTGTAGCCATTATGACTTCCTCGACATCGCCGCTCGAAATGCGGACTATGAGTTCTTTTATTTTTATGTCGTCAGGTCCGACATTATTCATTGGGGATATCACGCCGTGCAGCACATGGTACATGCCGCCAAATTCATGCGCTCGTTCGATTGCCAGTACACCTTTCGGATCGGACACGACGCAAATGACAGAGGCATCGCGACGAGGGTTGCTGCATATTGCGCATAACTCATTATCGGTAAGGTTCTGGCAAACTGCGCAGCACCTGACGCTTTGTTTCGCTTCTGTTATAGCATCCGCAAAAGATAAAGCCTCGTCATCAGGCAATGAAAGCACAAAAAACGCCAGTCTTTGCGCAGTCTTTCGACCGATCCCTGGAAGGGTAGCGAACTTATCAATCAAGGTTTCCAGCGCAGAAGGGAAAAAGTCCATAAATTACCAGTTCCTCATGTATGATTACTGACCCTTAGCATAGCTATCCGCTCTGCTCTGTCTGTTGATTTGAAAATGTCGTTGCCTGCAATGAGTATGTTGGCTCCGGCTTTAACGCACAACCTTGCAGTATCGGGATTGATGCCACCATCGACTTCAATGTCGCAGTCCAATCCGCGCTTGATAATAATATTGCGCAGTTCAGTGATTTTTGGCAGCATCTCAGGCATGAAAGCCTGTCCGCCAAATCCCGGTTCAACAGTCATAACCAATATTTGATCTACAGTCTCAATATATGGTATTACGCTTAAAGCTGATGATTTCGGTTTTAATGAAAGCCCGGCCTTTTTGCCCTGTTTACGAATCATCGATATCGTATTTGTTATGTTATCTTCTGATTCGGATTCTATATGAAATGTTATGATATCAGCGCCGGCAGTCGCATATTGTTCAATATACCTTGATGGTTTCGATATCATAAGATGGACATCAAGCGTCATTTTTGTTGCTCTTCGCACTGACTCGAGTATTGGTGTTCCAAATGAAATGTTTGGGACAAATAATCCATCCATGACATCAAAATGCAGATAATCGGCGCTGCTAACGCTTTTTATCTCATCACCAAGCTTTGTAAAATCTGCCGTCAGCATTGACGGGGCTATTTTTATCATTCCAAGCTCCGTTGAAACTTTCATAAAAACTTAATGCAAAATAAAGGTATATATGCTATCATATTGCAATAACACTATAATATACTAAACGTGAGCAAAGTCAATGCACAATCAAGAAATAGTTACAACAAGCATTCCCATGGTGTCTATTTCTGACCCGCACAGTCTCCATGTACTTACATAAAAATGAAAGGAATATATTGATATGGAAGAAATGGAAGCAATGGAATATGTACCAACACTAACGCTGGACCCTGACAGCACAAACGACTTCGTCGAAGTAGCCGCAGAAAACACGCTTGAACTTAGAAAAGACGATGTCGCAGTCAGACTCGACATAAACCAACTCAGCGAAGCAGAGCAAAAAACCGTCCATGACTTCGCCTCAAAAATCGACATAGCCGACACAAACGCAATACTCACATACGGAGCAGCATCGCAAAGAAACATAGCCGGTTTCTCAGAAAGCACGCTCAAAAGTGTAAGGACAAAAGACATGGGCGATGTTGGAAACATGCTATCGGAGCTCGTAGTACAACTCAAAGGCTTCGGAAACGACGAACCCGAAAAAAAAGGCTTCCTGGGAACAAAAAAGAAAGTCCAGACAAAAATAGCAACGATGAAAGCAGAATACGACAAAGTATCGGTAAACGTCGATAAAATATCTGATATGTTGGAAAAACAACAATATGTGCTATTAAAAGACGCAGCAATGCTGGACAAAATGTATGATGTCAACCAAGCCTACTTTAAAGAACTCACGATGTACATAATCGCAGGGAAACAAAAGCTGGACGAATGCTCCAACATAGTGCTGCCTGAACTGCGTAAAAAAGCTGCCGATTCGGGTCTCCCGGAAGACGCACAAGCAGCGAACGATTATGCCAACATGGTCAACCGATTTGAAAAAAAGCTTCATGACCTTGAATTGACGCGAATGATATCAATTCAAATGGCGCCCCAAATACGGCTTATTCAAAACAACGACACCCTAATGGTGGAAAAAATACAGACTTCAATCGTTAATACGATACCGCTGTGGAAAAGCCAAATGATCCTTGCGCTCGGTATGCATCATTCGCATCAAGCCATGGAAGCACAGCGGCAAGTGACGAATATGACAAATGAACTGCTATTGAAAAACGCTGAAAAACTCAAAATGGGAACCATTGAAATAGCAAAAGAGTCTGAACGCGGCATAGTTGATGTCGAAACGCTTATCACTACGAACCAGCGGCTAATCGAAACACTGGAAGAAGTGCGTACCATACAATCAGAAGGCAGCCAACGCCGTCGCGCTGCGGAAGTGGAACTGGGACGTATCGAAGGCGAGCTTAAACAAAAGCTGCTCGAAATTCGGAAATGAGCATCGAAAAATCGGGAGAATATGGGTTTATGGGGGAAAAGTAGTTGCTAGAAAATAATAAGGCATCCTCAGGCGAAATCACGACAATATGGAATAGGAATTTCATATGTGTCATGATAGCTAATACACTAATGTGCTTTGGACACTTCACGGTTAATCCACACGTTGCTTCATATACAAAGTTTCTGGGAGCAAGCGATGAACTAACCGGATTTCTTGCGGGTATGTTTTTTGGGATAGCATTTGCCATCAGGCCGATATCAGGGCCGATGGTAACAAAGATGGACAAACGCTTTCTATTGTTGCTCACATTCTTGTGCGGTTTCGTAGCAATACTGGGGTATGCGTTGTTCCCCAGTATATCTGCTTTTGCTATATTCAGATTCATCAATGGCGTTGAGTATAGTTTTCTCGGCACAATAATAATGACGCTCGCCAGCGATAATCTGCCTCGTGAAAAGATGGCTTCGGGAATGGGAATCTACTCAATCGGAGCAGCTATTGCAACAGCCATATCACCATCAATCGGAGGAGCGCTGCTTAAACTGGGCAATAATATTAGAGATGAAAACTTTGGATTCAAAATACTGTTCCTTTATTCAGCAGCTACTCTGCTACTGGCAATGATACCGGCAATAATGCTCAGACCGGACAAAAAATCAAAAGAGGATGTCGCAAGTACCGGTGCATGGTATAAGAATATTATCACGATACATGCCGTGCCGCTTGGCATTGTGTTATTGCTGGTTCAGATGGCATATTCGTTATATAACACATATATTATTGAGTTTGGAAAAGAACAGAATATTGCAGAGATTAGCATTTTCTTCACGGTGCTTGCAATAGCTCTCGCAGTATCTCGTCCGATGAGCGGCATACTCACCGATAAACTGGGTGTACAGAAAGTCATTTTCCCCGGAATGGTCATTTTCGCGATATCGTTTGTTGTTGTTGGATCCGGATCGGCGCTCTGGATTGTGCTCATTGGAGCTGCGCTGGCAGCAATTGGATTTGGTTCTTCTCAAGCACCGATGATAGCGATGAGTATGCAAACCGTTGAACCTCTCAAACGTGGTGTGGCGAGCAACACGATATATATGGGTATTGATCTTGGTTTATTCTTAGGTCCGCTCTGTGGCGGTTTCGTGTATGTCCAGTCTAATTATGCATCAGTGTATAAATCGGCGGTGGTGCCAATTGCTCTTGCATTAATAGGTTTTGCTATATCACTTCCCATTTACAAACGCAGAAGAGCCGCGCTTGACGAAACCTGACTGTTTGAGTAATGATATAGCATAGATCGAAACACTCGCAGACACTACGGCAGCAGCCGTACCAATAAAGAGTTTGTTGCTCGTAAACCGGTGAGCGTCTGTCGTTGATTGAGCATACTTCATGTTCTTAATAGCAGTCAGCAGCATTGAAGCAGACTCATATCGCTCAGCAGGGTTTTCGTGCATGGACTTTACGATAATATCTCTGAGTCTGCGACTACGGCATCCGTTTCTTAATTCAGCCATTATATCCAATGCCCGCTCCGGCGGGCGTTTTCCTGTCAAAATATGAAACATTGTAGCACCAAGGCTGTATATGTCAGACAGTTTCCAATCAGGCGGATTGATGGAACAGGAATACTCAATACCGTAGGCTTTGAGATTATGGATTGGTGGCGTGGAAATATCTGTGCAATCAGTACCGGTATTGTCGTGATTTTCCAACTTACATCCCTGCTCCGGGATTGGAGATACTATGATATTTTGCTTTCGGGATGCAATCCGTGATTTATGAAACTCGTAGAACCTCAACTGTTCCGGAGAAGCAAAACCATAACTACAGTTAATTACCTTCATGGGGAAACCATCGATATGCGCGTGGTTGAAATCTATCAGGCACACATCCCCTTTTGAAGTCAGTATGATATTAGTGGGTTTAATATCACGGTGGCTGATGTTATTCTCATGCAGCGCTTCAAGAGCACAAGCAAGCTGTTCATACCACTTGATGACATCAGCCTCAGAAAAACCGGCTCTGCGAGTAGTTAGCTTATCGAAGCTCTCTCCATCTACATACTCAATCACTGTATATGAAGAGCTATTTTCATTGTTTGGTGCAACCTCTATATAGTCATATACCTGCGGTAAATGGACATTTTTCATGTTTTTTAATGCTTCAGCCTCATTGCGTGTTGTGTTTTGATTATCAGAAATATTCTGAGTTGCTGCTTTTAGTATGACGAATCTTCTCAAACGTATATGCCAAGCTTTGTATACGGCAGTGCCGTTTCCGCTACTGAGCAATGAAATGATTATGTATGAGTCAAACAGCTCACTTATTTCAAGAAATGCAGATGAGTTGCCGCTATTAAGAGATGATCTGTTGTTTTGGGTATATGTCTCCATTTACTGTTCCCAGATATAGTCTGCTCCGCAATTGCCGAATGAGACACGGCAGCCTGCATCCAGCTTGCAAGGAGTATTTGGTGGGAGCTTTTGACCATCTAAAAATGTACCGGCGCTCGATGATAGATCAATGATATTGTATCCATCTGTAAATCGTTCAATTGCAGCGTGACGGCGGCTGATTGCTTTCGTTGTCCTTTCAAACTCAAAGCAGGATAGCTGCCTGCCGACTGCCGAGTCATATCTGCCAACTGTGAATATTTCACCCTCATCGATTGCTACATCGATAACAGGAGGTAATGAAGTGCTACCGACCAGTCGTAACCATGCTCCATCTTGCTCATACGAAGTGCTCTGTGTGATATCAGCAGTTATAATTGGCTGGGCTGAGAATGTTGAAAAAGGCAAATCAGTCGCACAAGACGACTCCTGACCAAGGACACTGCTGCAATGCTGTGCCGACTCTGTCTTTTTGTTATTGTTACGTTGGGAGAGTGTGTTTTTGCGCATTGCAGTTTTGCTTTTTTTGTCCTCAGTGTTCTTTTCTTTCCTTCTTCGAGTTGCGGATGTGTTTGCATAGCTCTTTGCAGTGCTGCTCTTGCTTTTATACTCCGGGTGAAAGTCGATAATTATATCGCTTGAAGTGATTGACTTATGCTCATTTCTATGCGTTTCGTTATTAATTTCTCCGCAGATATAGTCTTGTTGTAGTATTATCTGCTGCGGCATTGGGAGAGCTTTCTGTACATAGTATTCCCTATGCTGCGGGGGGATACATGCGAGATGAAGGTTTTCTGAGATACCGGATCTAAGCATTTGCAAGAATGTTTTTGGATTGAAGTCCGTCATTATCGATCTTAAGACTTTGTTTTCAAGTACTGAATCAGTGACTGTAACTTGTCTTGAGAAGTTTGCTGCCATCTCTTTTAAATCATGATAGTTTGAGCAATCCTTCATGGATGGTATATATACATAACCCACCGAATTCTTATTCTTATCGCTGTATACGTGGTTGATGTCTAGCACGAATGAGTATGGCCTCAGAAACCAGTCGCCACACTCAAATAGTGGGATTAGCACGCTCCCCCAAATTTCAGCGTATTCATTGGGGTGGCGATCTCCTGCCAGATATTGAATTTTACTATATGAACCTAATTGATAAGTAAATTCGATCTGACCATCAATGACTCTGTATCGGAACGGCAGAATGAAATCCGGCTTGTCCTCCAATATCGTGTACAGCGCCTTTTTATCCAAATCTTCCTCGGGCAATCTCACTACCAATGTAGCACCTGATAGCAAATCGCTTTTGCACTCAACATCATACATCATAAATTCGGTCCTTTCCTATACTCTATTAATGTTATGAACTGCCAGCCATTATCTGTTTGAACGGGTGCGCTACCATTTGAAAAACTCCTTGCGTTATGGAAAACAGGTTCAATCACGATTGTACCGCTAATGTTGATATAACCCCATAATTCGCCTTGAGAGATAGCTGCCAGATGCTGTCCGAAGGACAGAGCATCATGAAACCTATACCCGATTCTCACCGTTCCCGTTCTGTCAATGAATCCCCAGAAACCATTACGTTTTACTGCGGCATATCCATCACCGCAAAAAGGTCTTGCATCATCATATGTTTCACTCATCCATTGCCCATCGACAAATAGGTATACCTTTCGGTCCAGACGAGCGAACACAGCTCCGCCTGAGTAGCACCGTCCAAGTTCGTCTTGCTTGATTTCATCAAACTCGGGAGGTATCAGCCAGTTGAGAGCCAAATCAATGACACCCCATTTACCATCGACTTTTGCTGCCGCGTATCCGTCTGAGTACATGCCTATCTGCTCAAACGATGCTGTACCTATCTCAAACTCACCGGTCGCTCGCCGCCATCCTGTATCGAGCAGTATCGGAATGCGGTTGTCTGCATAATTCCCGAAATCCACAGCTGGTTCGTGGAGCAAAGCAATACGATTTCCATCTGTATTTATGGCATATATCTCTTCCTCGTGTAAAACGATTGCCCGATCTATGCTAAATGTGCTTATCTTGTCATACAAGCACGGTATTAGCATTATACCGTTTGAATGTGCAAGACCCCATAACCCATCAATCTGCACCTGGACTGTTTCGCCATAAATTGCTGTCACATCCTCATATACCTTGCGATTTGTTTCGTATGAATACCTGTGCAGTTCATATATGCTCATAAGGTCTACATCTCCGGTTCTATCGATGCCATCTCTGAGCATCGCTAACGCCTCGGGAATTCTTGATATGCCAAGATAGTAATTTGCTGCTTCAGCGAATACATAAGGATCAGCGTTGGCACGGTTCATTTGTTCTTCAAGAAGATTGACATATTTTCTCCGATAGCCTCTTGTCTCGATTAGAGCGAGGTATACTCGCTTAAGTTCATCTTCTATTGCAACTGTGTAATCTGTTTTGAAAACAACCGCTTCTTCAAGCAGCGGTGCTGCATGTATGAAGATACCGTTGCTGATTAGCTCCGTAGCTCTCTCCAGCAAAATCAGTTGCTTCTCTTCATCAGACTTCGAGTTGATGGCAACAATCCATGATATCAGAAGCAATGTTATGCAGCCAATTAATACTAAAATACGTTTACCTTGTAACAAAATATGCCTCCCGAGTCTGTGACGTAATGAGTTACCCCGGTATAATGACGATCAATATACCGGCATAAATGAATGGAGCAAGAGGAATTGTGTCTTTCCGAGTTATCTTTTTCATTGCAATGAGTACAATACCTGTGAGCGCTGCGAGCACCGTTCCATACAGCATTGCAGGGAGGACTCTATATAGCCCTAGGTATAACCCCGATGCTGCCATGAATTTAACATCACCTCCACCGAGTCCCTTACGGCTGATCAGGTATACGAGCAGGAACATCCCTCCGCCTATTACGAGACCAAGAGACGCATCAAAGAGCAGAGCGATCGTTGCTGACGTTTGGATGAACAAACGTGGAATGATAATTATTATCCATGCTGCAAGCATTACGAGTACAAGACTATTCGGTACTCTTTTTTCCTTGATGTCATATAATGCCGCAAAATATCCAAAAATGATAAGCATTTCATATTGCAGCAACGTGTTTGTGTCGACGCGCCTGCCTGTAATGATAAGCGTTGCGATGCATATAATCGGAATGCCAATGTATGGCAGTGTCAGACATAGTCTCTTTTTCATCCTACATATCCTCTCCCACTACCGTTTAACCATGCCTTTGTAACAACGGTTTGCGTTATCTTTATTGTTGGGCGAAATGGTAAAGGTAATGTGCCAAATATATAATTGACCTCATACTCTACAGTGAGTTTAACATTTCCATTGCTATCTAGAAGGACGCTATTGCCGGTTCCCAGGTTCATAAACCTATAAAACTCCAAAGCATTAAGTCCGACAGCTCCGGTATGCCTGTTCACAATCCCTGCTCTTCTCAGGTATTCATCGCCTCCCATATCGCCTGCTGCAAGATATCTCCCGACTAGCGGGCGTGCAAGCTGCTCAAATGCAAGGCTGCGAAGTTCGTTTACACCGTAATTCATTAGTAATTGCAGAGCGGCTTGGGGATCGTCCATCGCTCCCTCACCCCAGCCTGTAACTCGGTTTACCCCACTCATCCCGGCATTCGCAGCATCTCCTATGTCTGACAGTGAGTTGATTCCTGTTATGACTCTGTTGATCTCAGCTCTAAGAGCTCCCACCTCGCCGGCAACTGTCTGCGATTGATTTGCGTTTTGTATTAGGTCGTCAGTGACTCCGAGAATCTCGAGTGTATAGGAGTACATCGATATTGAATTTGCAGTTTGCGTCAAAGCATAGTGTATGCGTGATTGCACCGCAACGATATTAACAAGGCTGAGTATTGACACAACGAGCAATACGAAAGGTATAAATGCACCGACTGTTTCCACAACAATGTGCCCATAGTCATCAGTATGTATTGACTTTACAAACTTGTTCATATGTCTAGTATCCTCTATAATCCGTAGCTGACAATGCAAGAAACTCAGGAGGGATAATACGCGCAACACCGCTTTGTGCCAGAGGCATAGACAGGAAAAGCATACGCATATTCACAGTCGTTGTTATTCGAAAACCGGTGATCATATCTACCAATCTCAATCTACTTGTGTTTCCTAAGGCAGTCGTCATCTGTGCTTCATCGGCATTTGCGTTGCTAAGATAGTTAATGGCATTCCATTCAATCAAGTCTCCGGCGCGAACAGCAAGCTCCTCCGCAGCGCTCCCATGTGAACCGACATAAAACAGTGCTCTCATCAGAAAAAAGAATAGCATATAGTTTGAGTAGGTTAATCCTCTCTCATTATCGTTAGCAGCTCCACCGGTTTCTTCTGTCGTCGTAATCTCATTTAAGACGTTTATCAATCCACTAGGGCTGCATGTCCATTCTCCATTTGATGCGTTTTTCATTATTGGCACTTTGTGTCCTGTACGAAGAGCGGCAATGTCAACGAGTGTTTCCGCCGCAGCGAATGCAGCGCGCGCGAGTTCTCCTAAAACGATTCCCAGAGGTGGCATCCAGGCAAATGCGCCTTGTATGCTCGTAACTATCGAAGTCACGTCACTGACGCTAAAGACGGTTATATAGTTGCAGATGAGACGGATTGTGAATAATAGCCTCGTAACAGAGCTTAGATTATCAGAAGCGCTTTTACTTCCGTGGTACAGGTATTCCCATTCTGACTGGAAAAAATAGTTTACTCGAGGGCTTATTGGCACACCTGTGATGGAGTCGGGGAAATCGATCTCATCAAGATTGTCTCTGGTTTTCCCAATGCTGTCCGGTCTGGTAGTCGTATAGTTTGAAAACATGGAAGTGCAATAAGTAAGCAGAAGGATATAGTCACCGACATTGCTCAAACTCCCCAGCGGATCGGAAACTATGCTCATTATTGGACTTGCGAGCGCTTCCGGGATCATTCTTGCGACTTGAAGGATTCCCAACCTTTCAGGATCGGGGGTTGCGCTATCTTCAATGCGCATAGCTCCCAGTGGGTTGTTAGTTAAACCTATATATGCAGACTCAATCATTTCAAGGATTGCGTTGATGAGATTGCGTTGTCTCTGCTGTGCATTGGAACCTCCTGCGTCTTCCTGTGTCTCATCGAGTTTTACGGGACTGAGTTCCGGTTGGTTCATCATTGCTTCAAGGACTTCATAGAATTCTCGATTATCTCCCGGGTGTTCAGCGAATTTTAGAAATCCATCAGGCATATGATATGTAACATTGTTCTCCGGGAAGCTTGCAAAGAATGCACAGCGGCTGTATGCGCTTGACATGCTTTCGGATAATGCAAATGCACTATTTGAAGTAAGGTTTGCCAACTCGTCTAGAGTCAAGTTGGCAGTTGTAGGACTAGCAGAGTTTCTATATCTCAAATCATCGAGCATTGGCTTGTACTCATCGTCTATGTAGTTGTAACCTCCATTTTTATAAACATTTGCCATGGAGGTGATATCATCCCATTTGAGGATATCGCGATAGCGTTCAATCATAGACATCGGTGGGTTTCCGGTTCTCTCTGTTAATCCATTGCGAAGCTCTTCACTGCAAGTGCCGTCATTTAGTTTACGCTCCAAATCATCGATTTTTCTTGAAAGCTCAGCGTTCATCTCATCGAGTTCACGCGCAATTTGCAGCACTATGTCAAACTTTTCTTTGAAATTTTCGCCGTTTTCTTTAGCGTTTTCAATTAGTGAATTAAGCCCGGTGTCTCCGCTACCATAACTACCCCAATGACCATTTGACCAATTGCTTCCACGCCGTCCCCCAATGACATAGTTTCTTATGTTTATCATTATTGCTTCATACTTCGCTGCGTAGTCATCTATAATCCTCTCAAATTCAGCGATAGTAGCGCTATCTAGTTCTTCTTCTTCATCTGTCGGTTGAGGCAGTTCCAAGCTTTCCCAAGCAGTATAACAATTCTTTAGTGCTATGAATTCTTCACGAATGCGTTTTAGATGCGCTGATATAGTACCGAAATGTGATCCGGAAATCCCTCCAATAGGCAGCTTGATTTTATCTGCTGCAACTATTGCGTCATATAGTTCCTTATATTTGTCGTATAATTCCGCAATGGCGGCATCTATTGCTGTCTTTTTTTGTATTATTTCGCTGTCGGCGCTTAGATTATTACTACCAATGGCATCCAGTATTTCCTGAACGATTATTACAGGTCCCCTAAACTTCATATATTCCTCGATTTGCCTGCGCAACACATCAGGATTCTCCAAGTTCATGTCCGTGCCAATGCCCAAGTCTTCCATCTGTATGTCTGAGCCATAGAACAGCTGCAAGGTACCGAGCGATCTGTCTTGCGTCGTTTCTCCAAATACTGCTACGCTGATATAGTCATCGAGGAGTCTGCCTAGTATCGGATCGTTCTGCGCAACTCCATATATTCCATATAGATCCTGCAACAGAGCGTTATACTGTGTCAGCACAGAGTTTGCTGCCAATTGATTTGCGTCTTGCAGAACACTTCTTGCTGAGTGGAGCCTTGCTAAATCAACTGCTGTTCCGCTGACGAGTATTGCCGGGATAAGCAGCAGCGTAATAAGCACTGTGACCGCGCCTCGTGCATCATGCCGGAGCTTCCGGAATAGATTTCCGGCGGTCAGACAGAAAATATCGCAGCAATCTGCTATAAAAGCAAGTTTTGTATGCTTGTTTATAAAAGTTTTAATATTCTTCATTCTTCATTCTTAACTCTTAACTCTGAACTACCAACCCATGAAGTCAGCTACTCTGCGATATCCGGACTCTATCGATTCTGAGATATTCGTCAGGCCAAACTTCTCCCCAATGTAAGAGAGGAAGTCTGTAGCAAGATCCATGTTTCTGATGAACTCATCGCCATTTTGAACAACAGCCGTCGATGTCACAGATATTTCAATAGTTTCAGGAAACCCAATAATCGATAGATTGACTGGAATTACATACTCCCTGGTTGCAATGGCTACCACTTCTTTGTAGACAAAGTAATTCACCATGTAGCAACTGATATCAAGCTCACCGGTTTTCGCACTGAGGATGCGCCCGTCCAGCTGTCTTATTATATCTTCACCCCTTTGCGAGATGTCACTCCCGCCCGAAAACATTGCCACATATACGGAAGGAAGACTGTTTCTGTCAGTAATCCATCTATATGATATAGTAGTATCGTCCAGGATAAGCCATGTATCGCTTTGCTGCGTTGCTAGGGCTGTTGCTGTGTATTGCGTCACATATTGTAGTGCAGCATATGTCGGTAGATAGATTGCGAGAAAGACCAGCGCAGCAAAAACCATGATTATCAATGGGAATATGATCGTCGCTTCAACGACAGCATCACCCATATCATCGTAGATAATGCTCACAGATTTCTCGCAGGAGGACGTGAGCATTCGCCCTCCTGCACTTGATGAATCATTCTTTGTTGTCAGTGGAGCGTGTCTTTGCATTGCCTGACTCTTTATGCTCATTACCTGTTTTGTCATGATATTGCTCCGGCTGATCCTGTGATTCTCTCCCATAACTCATTTAGCCAGTCACGTAAGAAAATCCAAATCAACACTATCGCTAAGACTGCAATTAGTATGAGCAAAACAGCGACAACTACTCCGGACAGACCTCGTTCGTCTTTCTTAAAATCTTTAACGAAACCGGTGAATGCCAGATATGCCATCAAGGGTAGTGCGGATAATTTCTTCATCATTGGTTTTCTCCTCCTTTCGATCAGACATATGCATTGTTGAAACTGACTCTATATCCCGGAAAAGTTCATTGCTACAGGGACCATGAGCATGATCAGGATAGTAATGAAGAGCAGCATTGTAGGTATCATCAGTTTTGCATTTGCTTTCTCTGCATCGCGCATAGCGATTCGGCGCCTGTCCTGCCATGCTTCATGAGCCATGTTCTTGAGCAGTATGCCAATTTCTGCATTGCCTTTTGACAGGTTTTGGAGGATAGACGATGCCAGTTTCGCTGTTTCTTTTGTGTTGCATCGGATTATGAAGTTACCATAAGCAGCTTCCGGACTAACGAGATTATCTAATTCATCTGCTGCTTTTCGCATTTCCATATAAATAACTGAATCTTGGCTATAGGCTGTCTCTTTCCATGCTCTGTCCATAATCATCCCGGATGTCACCAGCAGAGCAAGTTTCGATACAACATTTGGAATTTGCTTGCTAATTTCAGCACGCCGTTTTCTAACACGGTCAGAGAGCTCATCAAACATAGCATATATGATTACGAGCATAATCAGAGTTCCAATCCCAACGACTGCAAAAGCAACTGTTGTGTTGCCGCTCCCTGCGATTAAAGCTCCGAGCGACAGAGCTAAAGCAATACCGATTATCGGATATGACAAGAGTTTTGCCAAGAGCTGCCTTGCCTTGTGAACAGCATATTTTTTCCCATGTAACTCATAGCAATGTGTGAGTATTGTTTTGTGGATCGAACTCTTGCCGACAAAGTCATATTCCCGTTGCAATACATATCCGGGAAGAGATAACAAGCTGATGTTTCTTATATCGCCATTTTGAATTCGCTTGGAAGTATGATCAAGAGCATTGATGCGTTTACCTATGTTCCCTTTTTGGAATATCTGATAACCCATACCTGCGATTCCTCTATATCTGACTCTATTATTTATTTTAGTTTGTTCCTTTGACCGAAGTTTATCGATAGTTGCCATATTATCAAGCACCTTGCTGTAAGCAACGGATACCAGATCATCTCTATTGACTCGCAGCATTAGGAAGAGCCAAATGGCAGACAGAGCAGTTGCAAGTACCATAATTACAATGAGCATCGGTAACACCTCTATAGTTTCAAACTGCTGAACTTCTTCCCCATGATATAGCTTATAATGAAAACTGCGAAACCGATGGTAGAAACAATGCGTCCCGCCAAGGTTGTATATATAGCATCCATAAAACCGGCTCCTGCATATCCAATAACTCCAAGGACGACGAGCGGCATGAAAAGCATGATATTGAGTTCGCCTTTTGCCGCAGTCATAAGTGTCTCGATTTCCATTTCGATTTCCATTTTGTCTGCTATGATCTGCTGTGTCTCACGCACAATCTCATCTTCTCTTCCGGACTTTCCTTCAATGGTTGCATATATCGATGCAAAACTGGCGATATCTTCAAGACCACTGCGTTCGGCAAAGTCAGATATTGCGGTTGCTATTGGAACTGCATTATTGAATCTGCCGATTATTATGTCGAGTTCAGTTATGATATCACTATCTTCAGGGTATATGAGCGTCAGATCAACTCGTGCATTTTGGAGCGACTTTATAAGTGGATTACCTGCTCGCATTGACACGGATGTGGCCTCAAGCAAGTCATAAAAAGCATTTCGAAGCTTACTGCTGCGGCGAATCGTGGCCTCCCGTGCTGCAACGAAAATGTAAACAACGCCAAATAATGCTCCTCCCACAAGTGATAACACCAATAATCTATAGAAAATGAAAAGTATTGCAGTCCCAAGAGCAAAACCAAGTAAAAACGCCAATATGTGGTTCGTGATTCCCGAAGGACTTTGAGTGTAGTCGGGGACTGTGATTTTACTTCTCATCCCAATTTCAAACTCCCAATGTTATAGATGCCTGCATTTTCGATTTTCTTTGTGTTAATCATAGCGTTTGATGTTCTGACTAATTGCCCGGTGACATGTTCTTTTGTGCTAGCCTCTGACTCGCAAAATTCGTATAGTGTGTTTAGGACAATACGGCGTTCGTTGTTGTCATAACCGACTACTTCGACTATTTCCATTGTCTTTCGGCTCCTGTCGCGCATTCTGGAAAGGTGGATTATTATATCGACAGCAGAAGCGATCTGTTGGCGTATGGCTTCGAGCGGTAAACCGTCTGCTCCTTGCAAAACCATGGTTTCCAGTCGGCTTAACATATCATATGTTGAGTTTGCATGTCCTGTTGATAGTGAACCGTCATGACCGGTGTTCATTGCCTGTAGCATATCAAGCGCTTCGGCGCCGCGAACTTCTCCAACGACAATACGTTCAGGACGCATTCGTAGTGCTGATTTAATCAGGTCACGAATGGAGACAGCCCCATTTCCATCCGCTCCTGCATTTCGAGTCTCAAGCCTTACCAGATTATTGATGTTTTTAATTTGCAATTCTGCTGAGTCTTCGATTGTGATTATTCTCTCGTCTGCCGGGATGAAATTTGATAGCGCGTTGAGAAATGTAGTTTTTCCGCTGCCCGTGCCACCGCTGACAAATATGTTATATTTTGCAGTCACCAATACGCGTAGCACCTCTGCCACCTCGGGAGTAATTGAACCGTAATTTATTAGTTTTTCAACAGTCATGGCTTCCTTGGGAAATCTGCGTATTGTCACTATCGGTTCGCTCAGAGATATGGGGGGCATGACAACATTGATACGGGAGCCATCTTCCAGGCGAAAATCAACAATTGGTTCACTTTCATTGACAGCTCTTCCTGCTCGCGAGACAAACTTTGTTATGATTATTTCAAGCTCTCTGCGGCTCTCGAATTGATTATCGCTCTTGAGAAGTTTTCCGCCTTTTTCTATGTAAATATCTTCATGTCCGTTGATCATGACCTCAGTAACCTCAGGGTCTGAAAGGATTTCCCAGAGTACACCTAACCCTCTGATAGACTCATATACACCGGTTGTTATTTGTTGCTTGTCTTTGTAGTTAATTGAAGAGATATCGGAATATGCATCACTGTGAGCATTTCTAGCTGTGGTGATCTTTTCTTCAAGAGACTTGGCGATAATAGTTTTCAATTGCTCATTGCTCATGTTAGTCAAGTCGGCATGATCTTGCATTTCCATCTTCAACTGTCCGACAAGAGCGCTGCGTGTCTGTTCAGTCATAACGATTCCCACCTTCCATGCGTTGCCGGTTGTTACCGGCATAGTTCATAAGTTGATAGTGTTCTATATATCATGGATGAATCAGACGATTGAACCGAAGGTAGGTTTATGACCGCATCAACGAGCGCGTCGCTGATAACCGCTCCTTTGTTGGCAACCAGTGCAGTTTTACTTCTGATATTCTGGAAAACGTTGTGCTGAGATGCAAACTGGCCAAATTTGATTTGCGCCGTATGCGATGCATCCGTTACCAAGAGGACTCTGTCCGCGAGCTCAAATACCTTCCTATTACGTTCATCACAAGCGCATGACATATCGATAATCAACTCATCTGTAGTGACTGAGCATGCTTCAATCAAGTCAGCGATGTTTTCCGTCGTCAAGATATTCATATCGTCAAAGTTCTCAGGTTTGCTGAAAAACGACAAAGCGCTCTCTCTATCTTGCTGCCTGATGCTTCGCAGAAGCAGCTTGAGATCACCCTCGCCATGTTCAAGCATTTCAAGTGCAGAGCTAATGCTTTTTCCTGTTTCTGCAAAGTAAGCTTTCATGCTTGAAAACTGCTCGAGATTTAAGTAGAGAACCTGTTTCCCCTCTGCTGCTTTTCTTGCTGAGAGAGCGAGCGCCACTGAAGTCTTTCCAACTCCACCTGCAGGAGACCAAACTGCAGTTATGTTTGCGATTTTTGTTTCCATGCCACATTGTGACGCTTTACTTTTTGCATAAAGTTCTAGTATGCTGCTGACCATGATTGATATTCTCTGGTATTTTTTGATTCGCTTGATGTTACCATGGGGTAATTTTGCGTTGTCTTGCGTAGCTAAATCATACTTATCATCACCAGTTGATTTGCTCATCGTACTGCCGTCAGATATGTGATTTATATTATCGGCTTGTGACCATAACAGGATTGGCAGATGAATAGATGCTAAGTCAGAGCCATCTATCAATGCGGCTTCCAATAATGCTATATCGAATTTCCTTGTATTTAGCTGTTCATGGAGATTCGTAACAGTGCTGCATACACTGACATCAATTACATCAGAGTGATACTCTGCCAGGAAAAGTGATAAATGGTCAGTATAATCATGATCTTGCGATGCAACCAGAAGTTGTGTTTTCATTTAATTTCGCCTCTTATATTGATGATGATAGGAAGTATACTGACCGTTTTGTAATGAGTCAATTACAGAGACTGTTGCTTTATGTAATATTTTGTTTTATTCATAATTTGCACATTTTGTATTTATGTTCAACAGAATTTTCTGTTTTTGTAATCGAATTGACGTGAATAATCATAATAATTACATTGATTTTCATCACTTGATAATAGTTACAATTTGGTTACAAGTTTTACGCTGGTGTACTTCTGATGAGCTTTTATTGAAACTTGCTTCCTGACAAAAAAATTTACCGCTCGTTATAGTAACGAGCGGTATCTTTATGATGAAAAGCAAACATAATCATTGCTGTTCTTTACTACTTTTTCATTAAACATAAATTTTGATTCTACAATGGTTGCTTATCCTTGAAAGGTTGTTTTTTTCGCAACCGGCTGTGTGAAAGAATCAATCATCCTCCTCGTCGAAACTGACATCGTCGTCATTATCGTCGTCATCGCCATACTCATCGGCTATTGATAGAAAAGAAGAGGCAGACGAATGAGGCGTATCAGCAGGAGCGTTTCCGCTCAGATATTGCATTTGCCTCCATTGATCCTTTGTGACGAGCATTGCGCGAGGTTTTGAACCCTCAAACGGACCGACGATACCCATCTGCTCCATTTGGTCGACAATTCGCGCTGCGCGTGAATAACCTAGCTTTAACCTGCGCTGCAACATTGATACAGACGCTTGACCTGTCTCGAAAATCACATCAACAGCTTGCGGGAGAAGCTCATCATAATCATTCCCACCCGACTCATTCATGGACTTATCGCCTGAAGATTTCTCGATGGTAGCCTTTTCGATTTCTCCCATTACTTCCTCGGAGTATTGAGACTCGCCGCTCTGTTTTATGAAACCAACGACATTTTCACGTTCTTCGTCGGAAACCCACGTACCCTGCACGCGCATTGGTTTCGTCGTGCCAATCGGCGCATATAGCATATCTCCGTTACCGACCAATTTATCGGCATTGCCGCCTGCGTCAAGGATTATTCGTGATTCAAGCGCACTTGATACCTTTAATGCGATTCGCGAAGGAATATTAGCTTTCATCAAACCGGTGATGACATCGGCACGGGGACTCTGTGTTGCAATGATTAAGTGCATACCCGCTGCTCTACCCATCTGTGCAACGCGGCAAACAGATTCTTCGACTTCCTTAGCGGCCATCATCATTAGGTCAGCGAGCTCGTCAATGACAATTATGACCTGTGGAATGACATCCCACTCCTCTGATTTTGCGGCGACCAGATTATAGCCTTCTATGTCTCGTGAATTCGTTTCTGCAAAAAGTGCGTAGCGTTTCATCATTTCGACAACAGCCCATTGCAGAGCCCCTGCTGCTTTTTTGACGTCTGTGACAACAGGAACAAGCAGGTGCGGTATGCTGTTATAGACCTTGAACTCGACCATTTTCGGATCGATCATAATGAACCTGACATCCTCAGGCGTCGCTTTATATAGTATACTCAGAATTAGAGAGTTTAAACTAACTGACTTACCGGAACCTGTCGTTCCCGCTACGAGCATATGAGGCAACTTAGCGATATTGCCAATGATCGCATCGCCAGATATATCCATGCCGATTGCGAATGTGAGCTTTGACTGCGCATTTCTAAATTCATTGGATTCAATAATGTCACGTAAATAGACGGTGCTGATAATCTTATTTGGAACTTCAATGCCTACAGTTGAGATTTTATTTGGCATTGCAGCAATACGGACTCCGCTTGCTCCGAGAGATAGAGCAATATCATCCGCCAGACTGGTGAGTTTGTTGAGCTTAACACCCGCTTCAAGTTCAGCTTCGTATCTGGTGACAGCAGGTCCGCGTGTCGTGTTTGATATTGTCACATTGACGCCAAAACTCTTAAAAGCCGATTCCAAGCGTTCCGTGTTCACACGCACTTCGTCCTCGTCGCGGGAATTTGATCTCGGAGTACCGGCAGTAAGCAATCTGATTGGAGGAAACTCATAAGTTATACCCGAATCGGAGATTATAGGTTCGATACGCCCTTCAAAATCGTTTTGTTTATTGCTCTCTATGACATTGTTTTGTGACTCTGATGGTAATTCATCTGTATCAAGAAATGGGCTCTTGGTTGTTTTTTTGCGTTGTGGTTCCATAAAAGGTATATCGAGAGGGACATCTTCAATAGCATCCGGGTCGTTTGAAGGGATTTCCGTTGATGTGGTATCTGTGTTTATCTGCTCACCGACTTCCGTTGTATCGTCAATCCGTATATCATCATTGCTTGCATACTCAGCAATCAACTGATCAGGTGTTTTTACCCGGGGAGAACCGATTGATAATCGCCCTCTGGGGGGCTTTTGAGAATTAGCCGGTTTAGTATCGCTATCGGGTTCATCGCCTTCAGATGGGTCGAACTCACTATTGTCTTGTTCGTTCTTGTCGTAATCTATTGGAATATCGATATCTTTCTTCCGCTTTTGCTTTGTATTTTGCATACGTCTTTGAGTATATGATGGATGCTCGCGAGGTTCCGGTTCGGGTTCCGGCACGTATTCGCGCCGTTCCCTGTTTCTGATTGCATCGACAATACCTGCGACTGTTGTGTTAAACGCAGATAAAAGCAGAAAAACTGCCGCGCAGATAAACAGTATAATGGCGCCTGTTTTGGAAAATAACGCATTGAAAACCTCTGCAAAAGTACCCCCAATCGCACCGCCGGAACTCATTGCAATGCCGTCTGACCAGAGATGCGAGATCATCCGAAACGAAATGTCATATTGCACTTCGTTTTTAAATAGATGAATTAACCCTCCGGCGATAGCGGTGAGCAGCAATATGCAGATCACTCTATAACGGACGGGTCGTCCCCTATGGAAAGTCAAAATCGCTGAGCATATCAATAACGCCGGGGGTAGAGCATAAAATCCATGCCCGACTAGCCCTTTTGCAAGTCCGCAAAACAAAACAATGAAAGCGCCATCCGTATTGCTATAACCGATAAATGTGAATACGGATAGCAAAAAACACACCGCTGCCATGATTTCGCGGCGGCGTGGAGTCTTTGTTGAGCCATTTCCGGAGCGAGATCGTGATTGCGTTTTATTTGCTGAACTCGCAGTCGGTTTTTTTCGTGTCGTCTGTGCCATAATGGTTAATTCCTGATAATCAATGAAAGAATCATCGTAACCAAACCGATACCCCAGCAATAATACGCGAATTTGCTAAGTCCGCCTTTGTTGATGAGTCTTCTTAATAATTGTATTGTAAAAAAGCCAACTACTGTCGCCACGATAAAACCTGCCAGGTAAATGGGGAGCAGGGAAAAATTCATTCCTGATCTAATTGCAGAGAATATCGTGACGACGGTAGCCGCAAAAACAGCCGGGATTGATAGCAGCAAGGAGAATCGGACTGCGAAAGATCCACTCATCCCCCGGGCTAATCCTACCGATAAGGTGGCGCCGGAACGAGACAATCCGGGTAGTGAAGCGACTGCTTGCGCCAGTCCGATGATAATTGCATCGCTGATGGTCATTGTCTTCTCAGTTTTCTTCCCCTTTGGGATGTATTTATCAGATATATACAACAACCCGCCTGTTATGATTAGCGCGAATCCGATGAAACCGTTATAGTAAAACAGGCGCGATACGCTTTTTCTGAAGATGAATGCGATTACCATAGGTATTGTCCCGATTATTACGAACAATAGAGCTCTTGCCGGAGGTCTCATAATCACGGGTTCATCTACATCCGAATCTGATCTCATTCTAAGAAAAGTAAGGCTGTCAGATATCATTGCCTTGATTTCTTTTCTGTAGACTGCGCATATTGATATCAGTGTTCCAAAATGCAATAGTACGTCAAACAGCATGTGCTCTTCTTCGACGTATGATGAGAATATGTTTTGAATTAGCGCTAGATGCCCTGAACTGGAGATTGGCAGAAATTCTGCAATCCCTTGTACGATCCCGAGGAACAACGACATGAATATAGACATGGTTTACCTCTCAGCGAAATAACGTTATTCGGAATTCGGAATTCGGAGTAAATACGCCTAAAAGACCACTACATCATCCCTCGCTCCATCTTTGCGAGGAAGTCAAAGGCGACGCGGCAACCCATCAATCCCCCGTCCCCGTCATTGCGAGGAGCCCATAGGGCGACGCGGCAATCCATAGTCCCTCGTCCCCGTCATTGCGAGGAACCCATAGGGCGACGCGGCAATCCATTAATGCGGATTAGACATCGTTCTAACCATCGAGAGCCAGAGCCTGCAGCTCTTTTTTCAGGTCAAGCCGTGGGAAAATTATCTCACCTTTGCTCACGGAAGCAGCCTTTTGCAAAGCCCCGAATGAAGCTATGTTATCATATGCTCTCAAGTCATCAGAAACGCATATTTGCTCAAAAATCTTAACGCAAGACTCAGGCATGAACGGTTGAAGCAAAACGGTACAAATCCGAATCGTTTCAAGCAGATTATATAACACTGCCGCGAGACGAGGCTGGCTTTCGCTATCTTTAGCCAATACCCATGGAGCGGTTTCATCTATATATTTATTCGCGCGTGAAGTAACTTTAAAGACACTCGATAAAGCATTGTGGAAAGCATATTTTTCCATGTGCGACTCATAGGATTCCCGGAGCTCTTCAGCGGCGGATATTATAGCGGTATCTTCAGGGCCCTGCTCGTGAGTCTCGGGGAGAGTTCCGCCAAAATACTTGTCGACCATCGCCACAGTGCGTGATACAAGATTACCTAAATCGTTCGCCAAATCCGAGTTTATGCGAGCTATGAGCAGTTCGTTTGTGAAGTTCCCATCAGAACCAAATGTAAACTCGCGCAGTAAGAAAAATCGCAGCGCATCCACGCCATAACGCTCCGCAAGAACAATCGGATCTCTGGCATTACCTTTTGATTTGCTCATTTTGTCACCATCAAAAAGCAGCCAGCCATGTCCGAAGACTTTTTTAGGCAATGGCAAATCCAAGGCCATCAGCATCGCGATCCATAGAATCGAATGAAGTCTGACGATTTCTTTTCCAACGAAATGCACATCGCAAGGCCAGAATTTTGCGAAGTCATCGTATTTTTCGTTCCCATATCCCAAAGCTGTTATATAGTTGGACAAGGCATCGACCCAGACATATACGACATGACCGGGATCAAAATCGACCGGTATGCCCCATGTGAATGTTGTTCGAGAGACGCAGATGTCTTCCAAGCCGGGTATGAGGAAATTGCTCATCATTTCATTGACACGCAGTTGCGGCTCGAGGTATCCGGGCATGAGCTCGATTATTTTGTCAGCGTACTTTGACTGACGGAAGAAATACGCTTCCTCTTCTGCTTCGTGTACGTCGCGCCCACAGTCCGGGCACTTTCCTTCGGTCAACTGGCTTTGTGTCCAAAATGATTCGCATGGCGTACAGTAAAGGCCTTTGTATATGCCTTTGTAGATGTCGCCTTTTTCATATAATGTCCTGAATATATATTGTATCGATTTTTCGTGATAGTCATCGGTGGTTCGTATGAAACGGTCGTATGAGATGTTCATGAGTTTCCATAGGTCCAGTATGCCGCCTTTTCCGCAGATAATCTCGTCTACGAATTGCTTTGGCGTCACGCCTGCGGCTTTGGCGCTTTCTTCTATTTTCATCCCATGTTCATCCGTTCCCGTTAGGAACATCACATCGTAACCGCGCATTCGCTTATACCTCGCCATAACGTCTGCCGCCACTGTGCAATATGTATGTCCGATATGCAGTTTGTCCGACGGGTAATAGATTGGCGTTGAGATGTAAAACGTTCGCTTTTCCATGCGCGGTACCTCCTATTTGTAGAGTATTTTAGTTTTAATGTGCATTGTATCACATTTTTTCACTATAATCAATTATCGTAATTCAGACGGAATCGAGCTGTGCATTTTTCTTGTTATATCTGATTATGTATGTCATGCAGACAATCAAGACGACCGCTGTTGCCACCGGAGAAGCCAGACCGAGAAAATACAACTTTTGATTCAATTCCAAGCGATCGAGTCCCGTGACATAGATGCTCAGAGGAACACGAATTAGAAATGATGAAGTCAAAGCGCTCCACATGGACACGTGCGACTTCCCACAGCCGCTTAGATAAGAATTCATGCAAAAAGTGAAAGCAATGAGCAAAGCTTCGAGAGAAAACGATCTCAAGTAGAATGAAGCTCCAATGATTATTGCCTCATCTCTTGCAAACACAGCAGTTATCGCCTCAGGCCTGAACTGGCACAAGATAAGAACAATGGCATTGATGACAGCAGAGTACAAGATACCCCATCTAAGAGAAGATGCGGCTCTGTCAGGCTTTCCGGCACCGAGATTCTGAGCGGTAATAGCTGCGATAGCAGAACCGATTGATTGAGGGATGACCCCTGCGACATTAAAGATTCTGGAAACGACACCGACCGATGCTGAGGCATCAACCCCTAAGATATTTACCCGGTTCGTATTAATCATAAACGATATTGAAATGAGCAGTTCTTGAAGAATCAAAGGAATCCCAACGACAAAAAGGAACTTCACAGACTCTTTTTCAGCTCGAATATCTCTGCGTGTGAATGGGAATGGAGGCCTGTTCCTGAGAATCCAAATCCCCATATGGACAAAACTGACGAACTGCGCAGCGGATGTCGCAATTGCCACACCCGCTTCTGCCATTTTGAACACTCCTACCAAAAGGAGCGATAACACAATGTTCACAACGCAGCTCACTGCTGCCGCAATGCTCGGAGCCTTCGAGTTCCCCATGCCGCGCGCAACGGCGCATATCATGCTGTATGCAGCATTAAACGGAACACCGATTGTACAAATCAGGACATATCTTCTGGCGCTGTCATAAGCCTCAGGAGGAGTTTTTAACGCTGCGAGCAGCGGCTCTCTGCCAAAGAAAATGCCAAGCGTCAGAAAAATTATGAGGGCTATAGAGACGATTATGAAACTGCCAAGAGCCTTCGTACCCGCTTCGGCATCTTTTTTACCAATGCATTTACCGATTAATACAGTACCGCTTGTACCAAGTCCCATGATGAAGGAAAAAGGCGGGAACATTATCTGCGTACCCGTTGCGACGCCTGAGATTGTCTCTGAACCGGCAAATTGTCCGACGACAAGCATACTTATCACGCCGTGCAGCGCCATCACAAGACCTGATGCCACAAAAGGCACGGCAAACCTTAACAGCACGGAATTGATGCGACCATTAGTCAAATCAAGACCGCTGCGTTTTTCATTCACAATTACAACTCCTTACGACAATGCCGGACGCAATCAAACAAGATATGGGTTCGGGTCGGTAAGTAGTTGCAAGATGTACTCCTCGGAAGGTTGCAGTATTCTTCCGAAAGCACTAAAGGAAATGTGAAGCTTGTTGAGAGCATTGTCAAACATGGTCGTACCAAACGCTCTTCCGACAAGATACACGCGCTTGTAGTTTTGCAACATGCACATTGTATTGCTGCGGAATGGGAAAGCACCCGTGTCGCCAATGAGCTTCTCGGAGTTTGACTCCGTTAGCGAGAACAGATACATACCTTCTTTGATCTTGATGTATGCAGTCGGCTCATCGGAAGAAGGCAGCTTTGCAAGCGTTTCGTTGAAAACACGAGAAGCAGCTCTTTCAGGCGGGTAAGTTATACGATAAAAGTCCGAGCAATAATACACATGCACAGTCGTCATCTCGCTGCCATAGAACCATTGAACAATGTTCCCGTTCATGTCATCGGTGAAACCATGCCTCGGATATATGCTAAACTCCTTCTCATCGTTCTTAATTGCGCCAAACTCGTATTGCGGTCTGATCAGGTACTCGAACTTGGGATGGTCGCCAATGACAGCCAGTATGCGAGTGACGAGCTGATTCTCGAGGTCAATGACCCAGGTATGGTTTGTGCGCAGCTTAGTGTCTGCAAGCTCAATGCTTACGAGGAAGGTTGTATCGTCCGCCTTTTGGCACAGATAGTTGCCGGATTTTTGCGGAGCTTCGTTTTCATAGTTCCACTCCACCGTATCTTTGTCTATGAAGTTTAGAGTGTAGTCTACACCGTCATCCATGATGAACTCGAATTTCCGCCCAACAAGTTCATAGTTCTGCGGCATGTCATATTGAGCAATGCCTCCCGCTCCGTACGTGTTAAATGTCTTAAGATCCATTAATAACCAACTCCTTGTTTTTTTTCCATCATATCACACTTTATGAGAAAATCAAACAATTACTCAAAAAACTTGTTAGTAGGGTAGAAAAAGGAGTATCTACTCAGGACCTGCGAGAAATACGCTTATTTTTATTCCGACAAGCGAAGCAAGGATGCGGAGCGCGGACTGTCAGCAGCATGGACGATGCTGCAGTCCGAGAGGAAGAAAAAAAGTGTGTTTTGAGCTCAAGGTCCTGAAAGGCTTGAATAAACAATAGAAAAGTGATATTATTGTCGCAATGTTACGTTCCATGTTATTTTGCGTGAAATGCGACTGAAGTACAAAGCATGGAGAACTCTATCAAAAAGAGAAAAGGAGAGCAAAATATGGCATCAACCTACAAACACGTATTCTCACCAATACGCATACGCGGCATCGACTTCAAAAACCGCATAGTCCTAGCACCCCCATCGCCAAACAGAGGAGACCCGAACGGACTATTCACGCATGAACTCGTTGACTTCATGCGCACATTCGCAAGAGGCGGAGTAACGACGCTATACCTCGGCAACGCATCAATCGACATAAGCGAATGCAAAGACGAAGAATGCCAGCTAAACCTTGCCGACCCCGCAACACCGCTCGGACTATCCTGGTATGCAGAAATGGCAGCAGCATTCAACTGCCACGCATCCCTCGAAATCAACCACAACGGCAAAGACACAGCGTTTGAATCAGTAGGACATGCCCCATACTCAGCATCAGCAATCATCACCACATCAGAAATATCACGCGCAAGAAGATTTGGACGTGAGCCCATTCGCTCAATCGAAATGACAAAAGAAAAAATCAAAGAAACCGTTGACAAATTTGCCAATGCCGCGCTAATGATGAAACGCGCAGGAATGGACATCGTGCTCGTGCATGGCGGCCATGGAAACCTCATATCCCAGTTCACCAGCCCGATGTACAACCTACGTACAGACGAATATGGCGGTAGCACAGAAAAACGCGCCCGTTTCGCTATCGAAGTATGCGATGCGATAAGGGAAAAGTGCGGTGAAGACTTTGTAATCGAATTTCGCATCTCAGCAGATGAAATAGCCGAAGAAGGAATGCATTTTGAAGAAACGCTCGAACTCATTGGCTACCTAAAACCGCATATAGACATAATACACGTCTCAGCGGGAATCCATTCTGACTTTGACATGAAATACTACCGCAACTGGTGCCAAAACTACCTGATGCCGCATATGTTCAATGTCCACTATGCGCGAAAAGTAAAAGAAAAATATCCGGACCTGCTCGTTACGACAGTCGGATCGATAGTCAGCATCGACCAAGCAGAACATATAATTGCAAACGGATGGGCTGATTTCGTCGCAATGTGCCGCCCACTAATGGCAGACCCCGACATGCCGAAGAAATACTCGGAAAACAGGCCGCTCGACCGCCGCCCATGCTTACGTTGCGACCAATGCGCCCGCTTTATGCCTACAAAAATCGTCAACTGCGCAGTCAACCCGTTTGCCGCACTGACGACGGAGCTCAGGGACGGAACAATACCCGAAGCTAAGTACAAAAAGAAGGTAGGCATCGTTGGAGGCGGACCCGCAGGAGTTTATGCAATGATGGCAGCTTGCGAAAGAGGACATGAGGTCATATTATATGAAAAGTCTGACAGGCTAGGCGGAAACCTCATTGGAGCGGCAGCACCTCCGCTTAAAGTCGATATGAAGGATTACCTCGCATGGTTCACCAGGGAAGCTGCGAAATACCCCGCGACCATCAAGCTAAACACCGAAGCAACGAAAGGAATGCTTGACCTTGAAAACTTCGATGCGCTTATCATCGCAGTCGGCGGGGAAGCCATAATCCCGAATATTCCGGGTATTGACAAGCCTCATGTGCATTGGGCACCTGATGCTGAAGTCGGAAAATGTAAAGTCGGTGAGAAAATCGTGGTCGTCGGAGCCGGTTCAATTGGATTGGAAGCTGCCCTCGATTTCTGCGATCAAGGAAAGAATGTGGAAGTCGTAGAGATTGCCGATCCAATGACAGCGCAAATGAACCTGTTTTCAAGCTCCAGGCATGGAGGAGAAGAGATACTCAGCCTAATTGAGCAAAACAACATAAAGGTTCATTATAGAACCCGCCTCGAAGAAGTCTTGGACGACAAGGTTATATGCTCTGATGAGAATGGTAAAAAGTTTGAACTCGAGGCTGACACTGTACTATATGCAATCGGAATGCGTCCGAGGCACGAAGTGGTCGATGAACTTCGCCACTGCGCTCCCGAAGGCTCGGTATATATTGTAGGCGATGCTCTAAAAGTCGCCCGCATCACCGAAGCAACCAACCCTGCATTCCAAGCAGCACTATATATCTAGATTATGAATTAACGAGGGTAAAGGTGGTCTGCGATTTTTGTAGTAATGTTGCAGACCACCTTGCTTTACAAAAAGAGGATGAATGAGCTATATGAGATTATATGTAATCAGGCACGGAATGACAGAAGCGAATGAAAAACGGTTGTGTTACGGATGCACCGATATTCCCCTTAGCGAACAAGGCAGGGAAAAGTTAGCCGAGCTCAAGGCAGAAGGAATCTATACGGAAGCAGACAAATATGTGACAAGCAGCTTGATGAGAACCGCTGAAACTCTGAGCATTTTATATGACAGAAAACCTGATATTATCATTGAAGAATTCAATGAAATGAATTTTGGCGAGTTTGAAATGGTTAGTTATGAATCTCTCGGAGAATCTGATGAATGGCGAAACTGGGCAGACGGCGGCAGCAGTGCCGTGTGTCCATGCGGAGAGAGCCTGGATGTATTCATGGACAGGGTCGCGCGCGGACTTAAAAAACTGGTATCAGTTGATACCGAGTCTGTTGTGCTGATATGCCATGGAGGTGTGATCATATCGATCATGAACCGGTATTTTCCCGGTAGGGAGAACTTTTATAGCTGGCAACCGGAATGCGGCAAGGGATATGTGCTGGATATCAGCGACGACATAACCGCCACGCTGGTTGGAGAGATTTGAAAAAGCGTCTTGATAAAGCATTAGCTCTGATTACAATTAAAAGCGAGAATTTCATAGGGTTTACTCGCCAAGCGATATGATTTCGCAGAAAAAATCTTCAAAGCTGATAACTAATGAATAAGTCGTGATTATATCGCCATGCTCGGTAGCATCTGTTAAGGTTATCGTCCGTGATGCTAGGTCATAGGTTATTGTATAGTCATCGTATATGATCGTACAGTCACTTGACAGGAAAATCCTCGAAACTCTAGTATTATCGCTTAACACGATAGTAGGGTTTGTCTGTGACTCAATATAGATATCGTCAAAAATACAATCAGTCGCAATAATGTCACCATCGGTGGTGCCACTCCCGGCACCACCACTTATATAAGCTCTGCCTGTCACCCTCACCCGATTGAGAGTGACAGTATCTATGTGCGTTCCATTATTGATGAACAAATCACCGCGTATCATCATGTCCCTTATTCTAACATTACCGGTATTCACTACAATGTTTCCATTCGTGAAGTATGGGATGCCATCCGGCTGCCCATTATCAGTACCACCATAACGCCCCGGAACGGAGCAAATCAATTCCACAACGCTATCGAGCATTGTAACCACTTCAGCGCGTGTGATTGTGTTTTGCGGGAAGAAATCTCTGTTACCACTCGCATATATGAACTGTGCGTCAGACATTCCGTTTACAAGCGGCTTTGCCCATTCAGAAATATCATTATCGTCACGAAAAGTAGTCTCACCGGCAATCTCCATAACACGAAATGCTCGTGCTATCATCACGACAGCCTCCTCACGTGTTAGATTGTTATCGGGTGCGAAATAGTTCTCGCCGATACCTATGATTATCCCTGCGTTCGCGAGGTTGCATACGCTGTCATAGTACCACTCAGACAAGCCGACATCGATAAAGCTCATTTCACAGGTTCCTTGGTATTGCATGATTCGATCAAGGACTATTGCCAGTTCTGCGCGTGTCATGGGATCATCAGGTCGGAAGTATCCATCGTTACCCATAAGAATCCCATATGTCGTCCAGTTCCTTATTGCAGCTTCTGCTCTATGCCTATTTATATCAGTATAAGGATCATCCACAGCACCAGCCCTCGTAGTCGTTGGTGTTAAAGCTATGCAAAAAACGAGCAAAATGGTCAGCATCTGTGTTGCAGCTTTCACTTTGCATGATTTCATATACTTACGATATAACACAAGCAACACTCCCCCGTAACATTACCTTATTTCTTGTGGTATTGGTACACCGTTTGGAATTTAACCGTAATGATTTTGGTATGATATATGTAGCCATCAATGCATAACTACCTCGCAGCGTAAACATCATATACTATCTTACAGCAATTTTAGCATGATTTGGGGAGTCTGACAAGAATAAGCCTCGCAAAAACGGTAAATAAACCCTGCCACTTAACACGATTGTGAGGAGCAGCAGGGTTTGTGGTATTTACTATTTGATTTCATCGTTTTCCGGGATATCGGACAAGCGTAATGAGACTCTCGCTACGGTCGGTATACTTGTTGAAGAGCTATCAAAACGTCTAGGTTTTGATAGCTCTCTGACTTTGACGATTATAGAAGGTTTTCTTCAATTAATCAAGCAGTTTTTTGAGTTTTTACACGTTTTATGGTGAAAACTACCCATCAAACCGTGGTAAACGGTAAGTATCAAAACCTAGACTATTTGCGAGTAGCACTACAGACTAAATATGAAAGGAAATCTATGAAATGAAAAGAAAAACTATCATCAGTATTATCATCATTCTCGCACTATGCGCAAGCTTTCAGGCTCCCGCATTAGCAGCAAACATAATTTGGGACAACGCGATCACTGTTGGCGGAACTAATACCATCGAACTAACAAGTGAATCATATGGGTTCAGTGGTAGCCGCACACTCACTGTTGAGCCGGGGGCAGATATAACAATAGTGAACGAAGGCTTGCTAGAAATACCTCGAGTTTATGCAATTATTGA
>Ga0099364_10002021_pt1 | contig 32701 bp, 13 predicted proteins | sample TergutTh196P3_FD_73070 | JGI IMG/M metagenome (GOLD analysis project Ga0099364, IMG submission 73070) | Microcerotermes parvus P3 segment gut microbial communities from Pointe-Noire, Republic of the Congo - Th196 P3 | ecosystem: Host-associated > Arthropoda: Insects > Digestive system > Gut ... | reverse complement strand
AACACACAAAAAAAAAAAAAAAAAAAAAAAAAAAAAAAAAAAAAAAAAAAGAAAAAAAAAAAAAAAAGGAGAGGTGAAAAGAGGGGGGGGGGGGGGGGGGGTAATTGCGCTGATGGGCAAAATTTCTACGACGACTCCTTATCAAGAAATTTTCTTACTGAAAACATGGGAGCAGAAAACAATCGACACACCAACGAATTTTGGGACGGGCTGGAACGACGCAGTGGAAGAAGTCCGGCTGACGTGGAACTCGACTTGATGAAATACAAACTCACAAGCGATGCACTGAACATTGCGATGTGGGACGCAGACCATACAAAGGTTGACCCAAACGACGTAGAAGGCAAGTCTTTCCAATTTACGTGGTCGCAGGAATTCCGGCATCTGTTGGGCTTCACCGACGAGAATGACTTTCCCAATCTGCGCGAGAGTTGGGCAGACCGAATCCATCCAGAAGATAAAGAAAAAGTGGCGGATGCGGTTAAAGCGTATTTTGAAGACCGCACCGGCAATGTTTCCTACGATCTTGAACATCGCCTTATGTTGAAAAACGGGCAGTACCGCTATTTCCGCACATTCGGGAAGGCTCTGAGAAACAGCGAAGGCATACCATTAAAGGTCGCCGGAGCAATCATGGATATCGACGAAAAAAAACGGATGGAAAAAGCATTGGAAGATGCTTTAGCCCAATCAAATGTTACTCTCGATTACATGAAAAACATCTTGAGTAAATCAGGGGCAATTATTACCGTCATTGATCCCGTAACCCATGAGATATTGTTTGTAAGCGATGCTGTAAGACAAATCGTCGGCATAGAAGACGAACTCGCTGGAAAAACTTGTTATGAAGTGTTGCAACACGGAAAAGATCGAAGGTGTGATTTTTGTTCCATTCCTCAACTTGACGCAGAGCCGGATAGTACGGTGGTCAGAGAGGAACACAACACGTTACTTGACCGTCATTTTCAGAATACCAGCCGCTACTTTGATTGGCCCGACGGCAGGCGGGTCATCATTCAACACATCATCGATTTAACCGATGTTAAGCGGGCACAGAAAAGCGTTGAGTATCGGGAGCATCTGCTGGATGCTTTGAGTCAAATGGCGATTGCGTTTCTTTCGCAAAAACACAAAACATTTGAAAACCTCATGGAAGAGGAGGTCAAAATTATTGCGGACATCATAGACATAGACAGACTGTCCGTTTGGCGCAATACTGCGCCGGTTGGTGATTTGCGTGCGACGCAAATCTATCGTTGGGAAAAAAAGTCCGGCGGTAATACGCCGCCGAATGATATTTTTAGCAACCTCATGTATAGTATTTATACACCTAGTTGGGAAAAAACTTTTAAGGAAAACGGCGTAGTAAACGGTCCCGTTAGTCTAATGCCTGAAAAGGAAGCCGCCGCGCTGCAAGGCTTCGGAATAGTCTCGCTTTTTGCCACTCCGGTTTTTATAGACGGTTTTCCGTGGGGTTTTGTGCTTTTTGAAGATCACCGCAACGAGCGTTCTTTTTCAGATATTCACTCGGAATTTTTGCGTTCCGCCGCATTTTTGTTCGTGAATGCCGTGATACGCGCCGAAATGGAGAAGGAACTCGACCTGGCGGACAAACGCGTGAGACTCATGCTCGACACAGCTCCGATTTGCTGTCAAATATGGGATAAGAACCTCAAGACAATCGACTGCAACGATGCCGCCGTTAAACTCTACAAATTTAAAAACAAACAGGAATACGTAGAAAGATTTCACACAGAGTGTTCGCCGGAATATCAACCCGACGGTCAGCGTTCCAATGAAAAGGCGGCAGAACTCTTACAAAAAGCATTTGCAGAAGGAGAGTGCGTCTTTGATTGGATGCACAAGATACCGAGCGACGGTACACTTATGCCAGCGGAAATTACCCTCGTCCGAGTTGAATACATAAACGATTACATTGTACTCGGATACACCCGAGACCTGCGCGAACATAAAAAGATGATGGACGCAATCGCCGTTACATTGTTTGAGTTGCAGGAAGCCAACCGCGCTAAAAGCGATTTTCTGTCGCGAATGAGCCACGAAATGCTTACACCTATGAACGCCATCATAGGCTTGACACACGCAGTGAAACTAATGGGAGGCTCGGATAAGACCAAAAAATATCTCGATGAGATTGACATTGCCTCGCAACACCTTTTGGAACAGATTCGCGATTTGCTCGATGTCTCTGAAAAGAAAGGCAACTCTTTAGAACTTGTCCATTCGGTTTTTTCGCCTACTACAATGTTTCAAAACGCATTGGAAGCGGTAAAACGCAACATCGCCGAAAAGAGACTGACACTCGCCAGCAGCATTGATTCGTCCATTCCCGCGTCGCTTGTAGGCGATGCAAAACGTCTTTTGCAGGTGATTTCTCATATATTGGAAAACGCCGTAAAATTCACTCCTGAACAGGGAGAAATCATTCTTTCTGCCCAAATGCTGTATGAAGAAAACGACGCTGTTATGCTAAAAATCGAAGTCGCCGATAACGGCATCGGCATACCGAAGGCGGATCAAAGCGGAATATTCAGACTGTTTGAGCAAGCGGATACGAGTTTGACCAGAAAGTACGCTGGCATCGGGCTGGGACTTCCTCTATCGAGACGGATCGTCGAAATGATGGGGGGAAAAATATGGGTCGAATCTGAGCCCGGTAAAGGGGCAAAATTTACGTTCACATGCCAACTGAAAAAGGTCAACAGTCAGTGAGGTCCGGCGACACAGTCGCCGGCTCGTTGACACGTTTGCACAACATCGTAACATTGTAGCGTATCGAAAGTCAAAAACCTCATTTTTACCTCATTCACAAAAACAAAACTACCCCAGTAGCCGATGCGTCCCTGAAAAACTAACCTCATTTACCTCATCGACACGGAGTACCGGTAAAACAAGGAAAATGAGGTAAATGAGGTTAAAGTCGAGAAGAATGCTTTGCTACTGAGGTTATTTTGTCAAAAAAATGAGGTTGAAAATGAGGTTGTCTTTTTGATACTCTACAATGTTACTGAATCGACAAACGTACCGACGGATTGGGCACAGGTGCGGACTACCGCACGTTGCCGCCCGGCGGTCGGCAACCTACCTAGTTTGACAACATATTAACGGAAGACCCTGGTCGTCTCTTTTCCTCTTTATTTTCCTATTTTTTGTTTAGATTCGGACTCCAAGTCGCCGATACTCCGAGTGGTGTATTCTCTAAAAAAGGGAACAAAACGCCGCTTTAGAGGTGAAAAAGGAGTAGATTCTATGTCAAGGACGACCATCGCGAACCGTCGAATTGCAACGTTTGCCGCTATCTTTGCGCTGCTTGCGGTCTGGTTTGTTCTGCTCTCCCAGGATACCGGTGCGCAAGAATTGTACACTATCATTCCCGGTGCAGGCGACAACGGAGTCCAAATCGTAGAAGGGACAGTGTACTACGGACTCTATCTCCCTAGCCCTTATGGCGATTTCATCTATCAGAAACATGACAGCCAGCCCAGTATTTTCCAACTCCTGTTAGGACGCGACCATCCCCAGGGGCGGATTAGAATCGAAGCGGGAGCAACTCTCACGTTCAGCCAGAGAGCCACAGAAATGCTCTTGGAAATACGGGATGGAGTGGAACCGGGAACATACGCGGGGATGTTAACGGAAACAAACGACGGCGGCGCCATCTTCATTGATGACGGTACTCGGTATCAATTTTCTGCCTCTTCCAACGCCCGGGTTTTCAATTTTTCCAACAACACGACGTTAGGAAGCGGCGGTGCCATTTTCATTCGTGCCAACCCTCCGCCTCCCAGCATCCCGGACGGTATTAACCTAGACCTCGTCAACATCTATTTCGACTACAACGTAGCGGCGGGGAGTAGAGGCGGAAACTTGAGAGGAGGCGGTGCCTTGTTCAACGAAATGAGTACGATCAATCTCCGCCAGGTCTATTTTACCGGAAATGAGTCAACCGGTGCCAGCGGTTTCGGCATTCAGAGCGGTTCCGGCGGTGCCGTGTACAATTTACAGGGACTTATGGTCTTCACCGCCAGAGCGACTTTTAGTCCGGCTATTCCGCCTGTGTCTAATCATGATCCTACGTGGTCTGTTCCGACTTGGGAAACGACGCAAGGGGACGGGGCTCATACCTCTACGGGGACCACTTCGCCGGGTAATGTTACTATTTATGGTACTGGAGGACCCACATACTCTATTTTGCGTACTGGCAGTCTCGGCAACAACGCAATCACCCATGACCTTGACCACCCAGATGCTAATCAATTTATCGGAAGATTCATCACCGACCGGGTGCTCAACTACATTGAGGTTCCGGGGGATGAGCCGACCAATGTTGAGCCGGGAAGAAGGATCAATGAGAATTACTTTCTAAATGCGGTCATTCCTGACGGTGTCCATACACCTATTCTTGACAATATTGACACTTTCATCAACGATTATACGGCGAATACTTTCGTCTATAATAGAGCGAATGAGGACGGCGGTGCGATATTTAACAACGCCGGGACTCTGCGATTTCCGACGGATGCGACCTCCGGTGCAGTGGCGGCGGTTTCTAATCCCCGAGCGATTTCTAACAACGGCGGCGGGACGAATACAACCCCTATAGCGACCCTTGTATATGCTGAGTCTTACCGTCGCACGGAGTCTAGGGCGGCGATATTTTACAGCAATACAGCAGATTTTTCCGGCGGTGCGATTTATACCGTTAATGGGACATTGGATTTTACCAACAGAGCCGTTTTGGCTTCGATGACAACGGATGGGGTGCCTGCCAATGCTCGGACGAACGCCCGGGCACTTGCCCACGCGCAGGGTGCTGGACATTATGCTCTGGCACATAGAGATGCTACACAAATTACTCCCATCGTTGCGGATACGGGGGCGCTCTCTTACATGGGTATTTTTATAGATAACTGGGCGAACCTTTACGGCGGTGCCATTTACTACACGGGTGCTTATTCGCTCGATTTTCCGAGTACCGCCGGAGCCGCTACTGCTGTCTCTGTCCCCACCACAGAAGACCGGAGCGGCATCACCGCGGGAACTCATGCGATTGCTCTTCTCGGCACAGCATCCGGCACAGCCATTGCCGCGGCAGATGGTTACTTTGTCAATATCGAAATCGACCCTATTACAGATCTTCCAATTCTAATTCCTACAAATACCCCCACCGCTGACTCAATGTTTTATAATCTTGGTCCCAACCTTGCCCGGGCGGCGACGAAGGCGGGTACCGGATTCTTCGGACACAACACCGCGGGGTTAGACGGCGGTGCTTTATATGTTGACAACTCTGGAACGTTGAATTTTACAGCGGAAGCCCAGGCGGCAACGTCAGTGGCAGGATTGTACACGGAGCGGACGGGAACGGCGAACTGGAATGTCAGAGCAAGTGCAACAGGAGGCGGCAGTATTGCCATCGCCACTTCGAGTGACCGTGCCGAAGCCGGGACAAACTCTAAGAGCGGCTTTTTTGACGACAACCGCACCTTAAACGGTGTCGGGGGGGCCATTTTCCTCACCAATGGAGGAACTATCAATTTTATTGCTGATGTGGGCGCAGCAAATGCTACGGCGAATGCGAGCGGAACTACAGACGGTGCAGACGGGGCGCAAAGGGTTGCCCGGCATATTTCGGAAGCGCATGCGCATACTTCTGGGGAGGCTGGATTTTTCACGGGAAATGTCGCCGAACTGAGAGACGGTGGTGCTATCCACGCTATTGACGGCATTTTGAGATTCGAGGCGAGTGCCGCCGAAGCGGGGGCAACGGCAGAGTCACGTTCTGACAATGCCAGTTGGAGTCTGTGGGGAGGGCTTGGTAACTACTATTTTTTACCGGGGGAGGAGCATGGCGACGTGGATGCCCGGGCGCAGGCGACTTCGGTGGCTTATACCGGCGAATTTATCAACAACACCGCAACGGCAGGTTTTGGCGGTGCCATTTACACGGAAAGAGGAAATCTTTCATTTATGGCTAGTTCCGCTACTGCCGTTGCCAATGCAGATTCCCGATGGACTGGTGCGGGAGGCTGGGCTTACGCCCGCGCTTACGCCCGCGCCGAATCCCGGGCAAGTAACTTTGAGAACAACCTCGCCCTCTCCGGCGGTGCTTTATACACCGAAGACGGAATGGTACGGTTCGAGGCAGTAGGAGCGGTCGATGCCACGGCGGTTGCGGCGGGGAACGATTACACGGGTACTCAACCGTCAGGTGGTATTTATCGCCCCGATGATATACGCACGATTTATGCTGAAGCGAGAGCCTACGGTGCCCTTTTTACCAGCAACCAAGCAATAGGGGATGGTACTTGGCATACCAACGATGCAGGTAAGGAGCGGATAACGGGTTACGGCGGTGCTATTTTTAATAAAGATGGGGATTTGCGGTTTATTTCTGTCCTGCCGATGAGTGCGACGGCAAACGCTGAGACACCGCGGAATACCTTCTTTGAAACAACTTATGCTGCTTATACCCATACCAACGACGGTTTGGGGGGATACTCTCAAGCCTACGCCGACGTTGCGGCGGCGATTTTTACACAGAATACCGCCAACGTTCATGGCGGTGCGATTTACACCGACGGCGGTTATCTGCTGTTCACCGGTACAACCCGGTTTATACAAAACGAGGCGGGCATACTGGTGCCGGAAGAAGGGTACGGCGGTGCCCTCTACAATGACAATGCGGTGGTAACATTTATTGCCGCAACGGTGGCTTCGCCGGGGACGGGTTTTCTTACCCCGGCGGGTTTCAGCACCTTTACGGAAAACCAAGCCGAGTTAGGGGGTGCCATTTACAACGACGGCGTACTGGAATTTTACAACGCTTCCACGGCGATTGAAGGTGAGGGACGAATCGCTTACAGGAGCATGTGGGAGACCGCTTTCAGAGACCCGGGGCACGAATCAGACCTTTGGGGGGGACGATTCGGCGGAAACAACGCATCTCTCGGCAACAGAGCAACTCACGGCGGTGCCATTTTCAATACGGGGCTGGGTGAGGTTCTCCTTGCGCATGTTTGGATGAGTTACAACGTTGCCGATAGGGACGGCGGTGCCATATACAATGATGGGGGACTCTTGGAAATCTATGGCGGCCGCTATGCGTATAACAGGGCGGGCGACATGGGCGGTGCCATTTACAATGTCAACGGCAACGGCAATGTGCTGATTATCGACGGCACCGGCTTTGACGTTATGGTCGGTTCACAAATTCGGCGTGGAACCCGATTTGAGTTTAACGAGGCGGGGACGTACGGCGGTGCCGTTTATACCGGCTTGGGTACAGAGGGTGAACTTACGAGTGTCGAGTTTGTCAGCAACCGCGCGTCTGAAGAGGGGGGGGCTTTGTGGAATGCGGGGACTTTGGTCTTCACCGATGTTGACTTCCGCAATAATGCTACCGTGAGTGTCTCGGGCGGACGGGGCGGTGCGATATTCAATGCTTTCAGTGGAGAAATGTCATTCACGAATGTAACTTTTCTTGGAAACCAGACAAGTCAGGGTACCCCCGCTCAAGGTTTCGGCGGTGCGATTTTCAATGACGGCGGGACGATTTCCATTTTGGACGGTGTGTTCACTCAGAGCCGGGCGTTTGACGGCGGTGCCGTCTATAACGCAGGCGGAGATATGTCGTTCACCAATGTCAATTTTACCGACAATACCGCAGAGGTACTCGGCGGTGCCATTTACACCGAAAACAGCAGTATTGCGTTCAATGTTACCGAAAATAGACTTTCTGTTTTTGAAAGAAACCGCGCCACTGACAATGAGTATGAGTCCCTATTTTTCGGGGGACTACGCAACGATTTCGATATCAATGTCGCAGCGGGAGGCAGACTCGAAATGTATGATCCCATGCGCGGCGGGTTAGGGGTTCTTTTTGTAACCAAAGGCAGTCGTGATGTTATCGACCCGGAAACCGGTGACGTTACGACCATCGACAGTCTCGGGACGTGGCAACTTTCGGGGGTAAATGATTTTTCTGCCGGGACTGCCCACTTTGACATTCAACAGGGTAGGCTTCATCTTCATCAGCACAACTATCGGGTGCCTCTTAATCCTGATCTTGTGCATGCCGTGCTTTTGCTTGGAAACGGGAGTTTCGGATTAGCAGGCGGTGCAGCATTAGAAGTGGACGGAGCGACGTTTGATCTTGTCAGGCCGGTGCCGACCTTAAATCCCACCGGTACTGCCGTTATTACCGATTCTTCTGCTGGTACATCTATTGTACTGGCGGCGGGGAGTGATTTGATATTCAATTTGAGTGCGGCGGACATTCGGCGGTCTGGTGCGATGGAGCTGGGTGTCCTTGATCCGATTGCAGCGTTGACATTACGTGCCGACACTATTACTGTTGCAAGTACCGTTACAACTTATTTGACTGGTTTGCCGGACATCAACTTGGATGGCACTCCAACCATTGCCGCAAACTGGTTCGATTGGTTTACTATTGAGGGGAACGAACTTTTCCTTTTCGACAATGCGAGCCAGCGGTTTAATCCTATGTCATCGGGCGGAGTCTTCCAAAATGGTATTCCATACGTAGCCGAGCGAAGACCGGACGGCAGCATTGACGCTTTCATCGTTGAGTACGGTTGGCTTAAACTGGAAACAGACGAGACTCCCTGGACGCTCTACTGGACGGGAACCGGCACACCTTCCGATGTTTGGAACGATTTTACCACAAACTGGATTGGAATAGCCCCCAGTGGTGTTTCGAGTACCACCTATACCTTCTTTGAAGGAGATCACGTTGTATTCGCTGACCAATATACTTACACTGTCAATGGACAACCTTCTGGACCGAATCCTCGAACCGTTGTCAATAAGACAGTAACACTCGCAGAAGGCGTGTTCACAAACCCGTTAGACCACTTTATTGTTAGTTCTCTAACCGTTACCGGCACGAATTATGTGTTCGACATTCAGCCGAATGTTACGCTTTACTCTGAAAGAAGTCTGGATAGACTGGGGCAAGTCGCCAGTCGGGGAGATATGGACTTCGGTGCCGCCCGCGTCAACTTGGGTAATAATGCGGCGATCAGGGCTTATCATGGAAGAGTTGACTTCGGTGCCGGTTCGATTCTCGATGTAGGCACCGGAAATTCCAGAATCAGCGCAGCAGTGGGGATCGGCTTCGATCCCGGGAGCATCATCCATTTTGATATGTCAGATGCCGCCGTCGGTGATCTTCCGAAGTTGACGTTGAACGCCCCGACTTCGCCGGGAACGCCGACGATCGAACTGCTGGGCAGTTTTCGTATTCAACAGATGGCGGGGGAGTTGGTCAGCGCGGTTACACTAGGATTCGGACAACGCATCACTCTCATCCAAGGGAATGGAACCGCTACGTATGCCAATCCCATCGTTGTGCTTGACCGGGAGAACAATCCCTATGTTACCCGGCGTTCGGCAACGGGGGTTGTGTACGAATTCCGGCGCAACGGGAATAACTTTGAACTCTACGGTTCAGATGTCGTGGAAGGCTGGAACCTCAAGTGGACGGGGAGAACCAACAACGTTTGGGATGCCGTCCAAGAAAACTGGTTGGGACACTACAATGGGGATGTTCTCGACCCGACGCGGCGCGCCACCCGATTTGGAATGGGGGACTTCGTAGAATTTGCCGATAGTTATGTCGATGAAAGCGGATTAACTCAAGACGTTGCTATCGGCAGAAAGCACATTACGCTGGGTGATATTTACAATGACGAATTCAAAGTTTTTGGAATGGATGTGACCGGCACGTATTACGAATTTACTCTTCCCGCCGGTGTCACTCTTACCGCTGATTACGACATTGGTTTCGGGACTTCCCGCGTCAACATGGGGGCTGATACAACTATTCACGCCAACAGAAACGTCTTTTTCAATGAAGGAGCCGTTATCAATGTTACCGATCCCGGCGCAACGATTTCTGCCGGAACGCAAATCGGGTTTGTCGGCGATAACGATTTCTATTTTGACCTGACTGGTCCTCCCGGTGCCGAGATTGAGGATGTCTATTTGACCCTTGCGGGTAACGTCAATATGATTAACTCCGCCGCAGGAGCATTGGGCGGAGGTGTCATCTACGTCAGAGATGATAGAGGTCCGTCTTTTAACTTCATTGATCCTGCTACCGGAACAGGGCACGTCGTACTTATTAAAATCGAAGGAAACGGCAAAGTTACCGATACCGGTACACTGATGGTCTGGGACGATCAACGCGGGGAATACGTAGAAAATACTCCCCAGCGTTCCAAGGGCCCCGATGCCGATCCCATTATCGGTCTCGGTCTTGGAATGGACGGCAGCGGCAATATACTGGAGAAAGAGTTGTGGCTCTTGGCGGCTGATGCCGGTGCCAATGGCGACCTCTTCTGGCTGGGTAGAGAGCAAGCGGGCAGCCGTGCGGGAGAAGACAATTCGACTTGGGATTCCATCATTACCAACTGGCAAGGAAGAACCGATGTCGGAATTAGTGTCATGACTTTCCTAGAAGGGGATAGAGTCTTCTTCGATGACCGCGCCGATAATAGACTCGTCAATCTTTCGACCACCGCGAGAGTTGCGTCCTTGAAGGTTTTGGACACAGGTTACACATTCGATTTGTCCAGAGGCGGAATCATCATTGCCGATGGGGACATCGACTTCGGTAATGAAACAACCCTTATCGGCATTAGCGGGTCAAACGTGCGTTCCGAGACAGGAACGATAAACTTTGGCACCGGCGGGATATTCCAATTCAATCTAACCGGTGCCGTTGCGAACAGCAGAGTGTTAACTCTGCAAGGGAACGTCACTGCCGATGAAGGGGCAAAAATTGGAAGCGGCGAAATCTATGTGTCAGGTCTTTTTCATGAGGTTTTCACCGATGTATTGGCAATTGACGTAATTGCGGGTGACATTATTATACTCGTTGATGCTGGAAACAATGCAAACGTTACCGCAAGGACGGGTGATTTGTATCTCACACGCGGTTCGAGCAGCGAGCGTTATGTGCCGCAGCGTTCAACCCGACAGGGAGATGTCATGGTCGGTCTCGACACCAATGAAAACGAGTCGCAGTTACATCTTCGTTTTATCGATGCGGGCGAAAACTCGGACGATCTTCACTGGACGGGAGCGGTAGACCGTGTTTGGGATATCAACACGACACCGAACTGGCGCGGAACCGTTTCGGATATTATCCAAGTCGATAAATTTTTGAACGGCGACACCGTCTTTTTTGGCGATGTCGAAATGTCCCGAAGAAGAGTGGACATCATTGAAGGCGGAGTAAGAGTAAATTCGATGTACGTCACCGAAAGCGGTTATATCTTCGACATAAGAAGGGGCGGCATCGATGCAGTCGGCGGCGGTGGCGGACTTGGTACAATCGCACTCAATGATGCGACAATCCTCATTGGATTGGAGTTCACAGGGACTGCCGAAGACTGGGTTCCGCGAGTTACCGCCGGCTTGAATCAAATCACGGCAGACACGATTACCGTCAATAATACTCAACTGGTGCTTGATACCATTAGCATTGATCCCGAACTCATCAATGAGCACGGATACATGGAATTCGTAATACTGGATTCAAGAGAAACGCAGATCGAAGGCACTGTGAATCCCTATGTTGCCGTAGAGCTTAATCCGTACTATGCCGGTGAATTTTACATCGACAATACAACGTCGCCGAATCGCGGTTATGGAGTTTTGCGATTGGAGAAGTTTTTCTTCCAAGGTTGGAATTACAACACGATTGAGGCGGCGGGGGCGTTGAACCTTCTTCGGGATGCTTATGCGGAGGATGAGGAGGAACTCTTCACGGCACTCGTCGGCAATTCTCGGAAGGCGGCTGACCAACTTCGAGGAACGGAACTCGTCGCCAACACGGCAGCGATTGCTATGTGGAGACCGTGGGAAATCACGCACCAAAGATTGAGAACCATCCGAAACGAAACCGGTTGGAACTCTTGGGGCGAAACGTACTACCGATTCGGAAACGTAAAGTCGGACAAGAATGCCAGAGGATACGATATGCACCGACCCGGTACTATGGTCGGAATGGACTACGGAACGAACAAGCACTGGCAAACCGGTTTCGCATTAGGATATGCTGTGCCGACGATAAAGAATTCACTCGGAAAAATCGAAGCCGACGACGTGACACTGGGACTTTACTCGAAGTATAACTTCTTCGATAGAGGCACAATCAGTACATTTTTGGGGTACGGTTATCAACGCTACAAGATGCATCGAAATGGTTTCAACGGCGATATCCATTTGGGAGAGTTTAGCGGCGACACAGGTTATGCGAGCATAGAATATGCCAGAGTCATCGACTTCGGCGGAGTCGGAGCCGCTCTACCGCTTATTGCTCTTGATCATCAGACGGCGTGGACAAAAAAGTTTTCCGAGACGGGGCAGTGGGGACAATCGGTGGCGGCGACAAGCATGAGCCGAACGATGGTCAGGGTCGGACTCGACACCAAATGGGATGTGAATTTGTTTACAACGTTTGATGTTGCCACGCGGTTACAAGCGGCGTACCTGATAAGCGGCGACCAGCGGGCGACGGTGGCGGCGTACTTCCCGATGACCGATGCTACTATGAACCTGCGCGGAACAGACATGGGCAAAGGGCACGTTAACGTCCGTATCACCGCTTCGGGAGACTACAAACACAGGTACAACTGGTTCCTCGACATTGACGGTTATCTTACCGAAACGATGTACGCCCTGCAAGGAGGAATAGGTATCTCGACGAGATGGTAGGGCGTTAACGAAGCCGCAATCTAAAAATTGCGGCTCTGCTTGTTTCGAGTAAACATTTAACCGCCATACGGGTTATACACGCCCGGCACTGCGACCGAACCTTCGTAAAACCCATTGGCATCGGGCTGTACCGGAGCAGGTTGATCGAAACTCGTAATCTCCCCATTCGGAAAATAAGAACGCCCCCTTGCAACAAGGTCGTCCCATCGAATCGACTGACCACTGTACGCCGCCTCTCTGCCAAGCACCGCCATCATACTGGACATAGCACCCGAATAACCATCGTTCATCGGCGTGTCTTCACGAACCGCCTTGACAAGTTCGTCATGCTCCCAAGCATACATGCCTTTGGGGAACCTTTCCGTATTTTTCCAGAGTTCCGTCCCGTCCGGTCTATAAAGCACAGTCGGAGAACTGACACCGCCGGTTCCCGAACCAGCAGTCCCATGAACATAATCGTTGTTGTGATTCCACACGTTCCTAATGTGCCTACACTGGGTATAGTGCCGCGAACCATCTTCGTAAGCGTACTCGACAGCAAAGGAATCCCACGCCTGACCATGCCGATAGAATACATTATTCGCCCTGTACTGTTGATACCATTCGTCCCACTCTCGCCGGTTGGCGGCAAAGTCGGGTGCTTGATGAATCAATTCTCCCGGTCCCGATTTCACCAAGCGTCCTCCCATACCATTGGCTTCGACCGGGTGTGCCATTCGATCCCCTTTGCTGTGAATCCAGTTGTTCACGTCAATCCGATGGCAATGCTGCTCCACAATGTTTTCTCCGCAGAGCCAAACGAAGTGATACCAGTTTCGCACTTGGTATTCCAGTTCCCCTTCGCCCGGATTTCTTGCCTGACACCAGATCGGTCCGACGTTGTAATAACCTCGGGTGTATTGGACATCGCCGATTGCGCCTGCATGAATCTGTTCGATCCATCTCACGAAATTGGCATCGTATCGGTAACAGTATCCGACGCAGACTTTGAGTCCTTTTTCGTCTGCCATCTTGTTTGTTTTCATGAAGTGCCGAAATCCGGGTGCGTCGACGCACACGGGCTTTTCCATGAAGACGTGCAATCCTTTTTCGACGGCGGCGCGGTAGTGGTAGGGTCGGAAGCCGGGGGGAGAGGTCAGGAGTACCATATCGCCGGGATTGAGACAGTCGATGGCTTTTTTGTAGGAATCGAGTCCCCAGAAAACGCGGTCTTCGGGAAGGTCGACCTTGTTGTGTAAGGTGGTGCCTTCATTTTCGGCATCTCTTCGGGCATCTCTTGCGGCTCCTTGTGCTCTGTTTTGGAAGGCATCGGCGATGGCGACGAATTTGACGTTGTCTCCGACTTGGGCGCGGTCGCGTAGTGCGCCGCCGCCGCGTCCTCCGCTGCCGATGAGGGCGACTTTCATTTCGTCGCTGCCTTGTGCGTGAGCGGATTGCGAAATAGAGTGTCCGCCGACCAATGCAGCACCGGCGGTAAGGGTGGTCGAGGTTTTCAGAAATTGACGACGAGAGGAACGAAGTGTCATAGTTGCATTTTTTTGTTAAAAGCGGAGAATGGCATCGCCGCAGCGACGTTGACATTCTAACCTTTGCAAGGGGAGTTGGCAAGTGTTCACCGATGGGGACAGTCCGTCGACAAGTTTGCACAACACCGTAATATTGTAGCGTATCGAGAGTCAAAAACCTCATTTTTACCTCATTCACAATAACAAAACTACCTCAGTAGCCAATGCGCTCTGAAAAACTAACCTCATTTACCTTATTTTGCAGCACGTCAGAATGAGGTAATGAGGTTGATGTTGAAGGGATTGCTTTTCTACTGAGGTATTTTGTCAGAAAAATGAGGTTGAAAATGAGGTTGGCATCTCGATAAACCGCCATACATGTTACCGAATCGACAAACGTGTCGACGAACTGCCGATGGGGATTGCAATGTGCCAAAAACACTGCCGTTCCGATGTAAGTCTCGCACAAAGGTACAAAGTTTACCAAGGAGCATAAAATACCGTATGTGGGGTAAGTAATACTTCAGCCGAATCTATTTTTTGACGCGAAACTCACTAAATACCGCCGAATTTCGCTAAATTCGTGGTTCGCGTGGTTCGCGTCAAAAAACAAAATGCAACAAACGGCTGAGTAGTTGCGATTTTCGCTTTTCAAGAAAAGACCAATCCTATGCCATGCCATGAGGAGTATAACGGCTTCTAATCCACCACATCGAGCCCCATACTTCTGGCGGTGCCCGCGAGGATATTTCTTGCGGCTTCGACACTCCGGGCATTGAAGTCCTTCATTTTTTTGGCGGCAATGTCGTCGAGTTGTTTCGTTGTAACTTGTCCGACCTTGACTCGCGGAACATTCCCGCTACCGTTTACAATGCTTGCTGCTTGCTTTAGAAGATCGACACTGTGCGCCGTTTTGGTTTCGAGTTCAAACGACCGGTCCGCAAATACTTTTACAACGACCGGTACCCTCATTCCGAGATCACCCTTAGTGCGTTCGTTAAATTGTTGCACGAACTGTCCCAAATTGATACCGTGCTTACCGAGAGCCGTCCCTACAGGCGGTGCCGCTGTTGCTTGCCCCCCTTTTGCGTGAAACCGTACTGTTGCTGTAAGTTGCTTTGCCATGACTAGTTAACCTCTTTAGTGCGCAACACACTCCCCGTAGAGTTGCCGTTCACCCCCCTCCAGTGACTTTCGACACATTGTACCACAATGCCGAACAGAGGCAAGCGGGGGGACGAGGATTGCACAGTCGTAAAGTCGTACGGATGCTTGTGGGATAGTGCAGATGGTTGCAATGTCCTTGAAAAGCCGGAGTACCGGCTAAATGATTCTTTTGGTTTTGTGGTACAATGGAGGCGAACTCGAACAACAAACAACTGGAGTGGAGCGATGTCAGAACAACCGTTGACTTATGAAGGCGTTTTAGAATTGATTCGGAAAACGAACCGAGAGATTCGGGGAATAGCCCGTCGGCAAAAGGAAACCGACCGGATGCAAAAGGAAACTGACCGGATGCAAAAGGAAACCGACCGGATGCAAAAGGAAACCGACCGGCTGATGAAAGAACAAGCCGCCGAGTACGCTCGCGAGAAGACAGAACGCGATGCCGAGTACGAGCGCAGGATGCAGAAAACAGAACTAGCAATGGAAAGAATGTGTCAGGAAGTCGGCGGGCTCGGCAACAGCATCGGCAGAATGGTCGAACACATGATCGGCGGAAGAATCCTTGAAAAATTTCAAGTATTAGGATACAAAGTCGACCACTACTCACGCAATCATTATTATCAAAACTCGAAATTGGGGATCAGCGGCGAGATAGACTTGATTCTGCAAGACGGCGATGTTGCCATTTTCATTGAAGTCAAAACGACATTGGAAACGGCAGATGTCCGCAAGCATCTGGAGAAAATGGCAAAGTACCGAATCTATGCCGATACTGCCAAGATATTGTGGCCGCCAACCACTCGTTTTATCGGAGCGGTTGCAGGCGCAATTGTCGAAGATGAAGCCATGAAATTTGCCCACGAAAACGGTTTGTACGTCATCGTGCAGTCCGGCGAGGCGGTCGAAATCGTGTCAACGCCGGAAGGATTCAAGGCGAAGGAATGGTAGACTCTTTGCGCCGCACAAGTGCGGCGGCTAACATCACAACCTTACACTTACATTTCTGTTAACGTGCGAAATCCCAGTCCCGGTTCGTCGAACACGTTGGTTCCCAATGTTCCATCGGTAATCTTGAACATACTCGGATAGAGGTCTTCCCAGCCTTTGTTTGCCGCCGGACAATACTGGCGACCGTTGCCTTCTATCGCTTGAACGCCCGGTATCCGCGCCGAAAGCGTCGCCGAATGAAGGAATGATGCGCCCGGACACGTCAAATCCTGCACGCATAAAAACATCTTGTACTTTTGCGCCGCTGCTCCCATCAACAACGCCTCCGCATGACCTTTGCATGCCTTCAATGCCACGCCGGAATAACCCATCTCGCGGCTGTACAAAAGCGAATCGAAATCAACCAACGCTTCATCAATCACCACCGGCTTGATCGCCGCCGCTCGGTGCATCTTGTTTTCAGGATACGCACGCAAGTCCCGATGCGTCGGCTGTTCAATGTATTGCAAACGCTCAATCGCTTGCGGTCGTTGCTCACCGATGCGTTTCAAGAAGTCGAGAACATACTCGACATTCTCACACTTCTCATTGAAGTCGGCAGAGTAAAACCACTGCGCAACACCCCGCTTCGCTTGCACATCTTCGGCAATTTGGTCAATGTGGAGAACACGATTTACATCCCAGTCGAGATCGTCGCCGTTGAGTTTGATTTTAAGGTGGGTGAGTCCGTTGTAGGGAATCCACTCTGCCAAGTCTTCCGGCAGACCATCTTTGAGCGGCTTTTCGACATCGCCAGAATCCAACGGGTCGAGCGCACCAACGAGATGATACAGCGGCATCCGCTCCTTCGGTTTTGCCAAGACATACTGGTCGAGATATTCCCCCGCAAATTCGGAATTGAGATAATACGCCAAGTCTCGATTACAGTATTCCTGCGACAAAAGATTATAGGAATTCGCCTCGTGTACCCGACCATACGCATCGAAAACGGCGGCTTCATAAGGACTTGCGGCAACGAGTTGCGCCAGTTTGAGCATCGGTTCGATGTTCTGCGATTGCGTCGTTTCGTCGGCAAGGCGTTGATATTCTTTGGAATAATCGTAAATCAATTCGAGGGGATGTCCGAATTCGCCGGGATTTTTAGCACCGGCGGCAACTTTTTTTCCGAAGGCGATCATTGCTTGGAGCGTTTGGTCAGGCGTGAGCGTTTTGCTGTGCCATGCCCAGATGTTGCCCATCGTCATGGAACCTCGTCCGACGGCTTCTTTGCCGTCGCGTGTTCGTACTCGGACGGCAACGTTGAGGAGGGTAACATCGTTGACGACTCGTCCGCCGAACTTGGCAGGACTTCGGTAAGGAAAAAACTCCGTCGTGGACTCGGTTTCTACAATGCTAATGTCGGTGTTTTTCAGCATAGATGATGGTTATACAGCCCAACGGCGGTAAATGCGCTCTTTATCAACAGATTGTACAGATTGTACAGATTATTTTGTTCATATCAATCTGTGTAATCTTTCACCGCCGAGGGGCTTTCCGCCCTCCGATACCGCCCCAGCCGCCTCCGCAAAGTCCGACTCCTCCAACCAGTTAAATTACCGACCCAGCAGACTCAACATATAGTTCGGAATCTGATTCGCAATGCCCAACGTGTTCATGTTCGCCTGTACCAAAATCTGCGCCCTCGTCAAATTCGATGTCTCCTCCGCAAAGTCGGTGTCCCGAATCTGACTCTCCGCCTCCGTCAACGCACTCAACGTGTCATTCAATACATTGATATTCGTCTCCAACGTCGCACGCTGCATCGTACCCAAACGACCACGAATCGAAGTAATCGCCAAGAGCGACTCATCCACAATGCGGAACGCCCTGTTCGTGTCCGTGAACAAGTCCGCAGCCTGACCAGACCGAAGCAGATTCAACACTCCCGACACACCGCCAAGTTGCACCGTGTTGATACTGCGAATTCCCATTGTGATCTGCTGCCGCGAAACCACATCAGGACCGACCTGGAACGTTGCACCACCGCCCGCTATCGTGAAATTCGACATATATCCCGGCGTTGTACCCGCATTTTCAGAGAACGAAAATGTCATAGACAACGCCGACGTGTTGATTGACATGTCCAAACCGTTACCCACCGCCCGGATTCCATTGATCAACGCATCCACATCCTTGCCGTAGCCTCTTTCGGAAACTTTACCATTCTGATCCGTCACGGCAAAGGTCGTGTCGCCGCCGTCTTTAGCATCCGCCTGCACATGAACAAACTGATCGCTGCCGTAGTCCATCGACCGGAAAATCAGATAGTAATCGGTTGCGTCCGAACCGAAGAGCAATTTCGCTCCGCGCAGTTCTCCCGGAGGAGTAGCACCACCCGTGGTAAAGAGCGTGTCATCGTCCTGATGAATTAAGCCCGTCCCGTTGCCGAGTTGCACGACTTGGAACAAGTTTCTCGTGCGCGGATCACTGTTGATCAACTGCTGAATATCGTTGGCAGTCGTGGTACCAAAACTGACATGCACCGAGATTTTCTTCGTTGCCTCATCATAGATGAGCCGCAAGCCCTTTTCAGTGGTGCTGTCCGGCGTAATCAAGTTGCCGCAGTCATCCCGTAACAAACCAGAATAGAGTGGATCATCGCAAGGATTCACATTCGAACCGGAAACCAAATTGTCCGCAAAACGTCCCGTTACCGAGTTGTCATTGATGTACTCGATAGTGAATCCATCCCACTCCGGTCCGAGATTTTTCGCCATCAACTGGTACGACGAATTGATGCCCCGCTGCGAAGTCATAATGCCGGTAGAATACTTGGCAACGTAGTTTTGCTGTTCGGCACTGTCATTCCAACCGACGAACATAATATCGTTGATGATCCACTCGTCGCAATCGCCTCTGCTGATCGTAGGAGCAAGAAAACCGTATCCGTAGGGATCATCGCAATCGTCCCAGACGGCACCCTGTGGTCGGACAACACTTACGCTGATTCCATCGACCAGCGAAGCGTCGAGATTGTTCCACCATTTTTCCAGATCGGCTGCCGTTGTGATCACGTTCCCCGCCTTGTCAGTCGCAAGATGGACTGTAATTAGCGCAGGTTCGATCAATCCGCCGCTCGACACAATCGGACCATCTTTCACGAAGTCGATAACTTTTCCGTCGGAACTCTGCACCGTATTGTACGCTCTTGCCGTGAACATTCTGCTCACGACCGCATCGTTGTTAATCAAGCGGACAATGTCCTCCTGCGTCGGATTCTTGTAGGAACCGACTTCGGCGGGTCCGCCGGGTCCCGGATTCGCATCGGCAAGCCAAACCGTAACGGTTCCCCCTTTGTGTCCGCCGGTGTCTTTCGTGTTCGCAATACTTGAGTACCAGTTGGCGGACAAGCCGATGCCGCCCAGCGTGCCTTTTCCGTCATTCAACGGATTTTCTGCATAGGAGAGTTCCGACTGGAAACCGACATTGGCATTGTTAATCGCCCGAATGATGTCATTCGTGGTAATGGTATCCTTGTACAGACTGGAAACCGAAATACGAAGTTGTCCCGTAATCGGATCGAAAGTTACGACCACATCGTCCGCCTGACTGTCGTCGAGCCGCATCATGACATCGACATCGTTGAACATATCTCCCCGCTCCGTTGCCGTAATGTAAAAAGCGGTGTTGGGAATTCCCAGTGCAACGTGAGCATAAGCATACGACACGCCCGGATCGTATTCCACCCAGCCGTCTCTTCGGTCAGGAGCCAACACGCCTGTTGCATCTTCACCAATACGCTTGAAGACAAACTGCACGTCATCGTATTCGCCCCCTTTCTTGTTTGCCGTAATGGTCAAACTTGCTCCGCTGTCTTGAGCAGTCAACACGGCTTGCGATTGCCCTTCAAGAGCAGGAACCGTTGTGCGGTCGAGATAGAGTTCACTGTCCGGACCATCGACGACGAACCGGATGTTCGGCGAATTGAATCCTCCGAGGAATTGCAGTGCGGTGCCTTCGTTCGGATTGCCGTAGTAGGCGACTTCCTCAAAGGTACTCACTGCAAAGTAACCGTTGTTGCCCGGCGCTAGACGTGCCGTAATGACCGGCGTAGTATTTCCAGCGTCGTAGTATTTTCCTTCGGCATTTTCGGCGGCGAGTTCGGCAATCATTTCGGGACACATGATTTGTCCCCAGAAAGCGGAGTTATTGAGGGCGGTCACGAGTTCCTGTGCGGTGGTAACAACACTTCCACCGGTAACGCCCCCCTGAAATGCCTTTTCAAAGGCGGTCTGGGTATAGACGCGGGAGTAACCGTAGTCCGCATATAACTGCTTCAATTCCGCATCCGTCATGTTGAGGAGTCCCTCAACGCCAATTGCGCTGAGATCAGGATGGATGTTTGCGGCTGTGACCACTGTACCGTCGCGGTGGATGAAGTAATCGTAGAGTTTAATCGCTCCTGTGCCGTCGTTATCCACCGTTGTTGTTACGGTGAAGAGACTCGCCGCTCTTTCACTGCCCCGCGACATGTAACTGTTCAGATCGAAGATCGACGCAATGTCGTTGGCTGTAATTTCCCGATAGGCAACGCCGGAATTGACCGAAAGGTTAAGCGGTCCGCCAGTCGGTGTTGCCGGAACTTTATCGACCACGTAGCCGACTCGGCGCAAGTCGATGAAAGCAGGCGGGGTATATCCTGCTGCGCCCATTTCCTCCAATCTGATAGTAGCGGCGGCACTTCCACCAAATTCAAACTCTCCATATCCTACCGGCTTGCCCGACCATTCTCCATTGAGAGCGGTAAGCAGATTTTCGTAGGTATGCTCAGGGTTATACTGCACGGTGATGACATTGTCCCGGGTCAGTTCGACTTTCGGCAGTGTTAGTATCGGCGTGGACACTGAAACAAATTCGATCCTGTAATCGTCCCAACGCGGATCAAGGTGCATGAGAGTAAATTGAGGCGGATCAAGGAGCCCCACTCCGCTAACTATTGTCGTGTGCGCATGAATCGGATTCGTTACCGTATCGGCGTAGCCGTTACTATCAACCCAACGCCAATCTCCTTCAGGCAACCTGTTGCGAGTAGGCGCGCCCGGAAGAAGGTCCCATACCGGTATCTCTACGCTATCTGGGGGAATAGCATTGGGGAACAACGTCCAAGGAGCATTGGTTCGCGGGTTGTTTAATGCGGCGAGAATATGGTCGTATGTAACGTTGAGTCCTGCCGTTATTGTGATCGTTTTGCCGTCGAAACTTATGCTAAATGCGTCAGGATCCAGATCCCCTGTTCCTCTTGCATCGTGAAACCGGATGTCGATGTCATCCCAGAATGCGTTGGTGTGGTGCAGGAAGAGTCCATCGGCAACTTCCAATGACCGACCATTGGTGGAGTATTCTAACGGACGATACGCTTCCGATGTAACCGGATCGCTCACCATCGTTTTCGGCACCATAGGGCGTGCCGACCTCACGTCGTCACTAACCCAACGCAGCAGATCAGCCGTAGCAAAAGTAGGTGCACTAGCACCATTGACGAGCGTCCAGGCATGGATGCCATTAGAGGCATTACCGTTTGGGTTGTTCAGTGCATTGAGGATGGCTTCGTACGTGGCATCGTTATCCATCGTCACGTTGATGTTCGTTCCGTCGAACTCGATGTACACACTTCCGCCGGTATTGCCGGTGGTGGTGAAATTGATGTTGCGTGAATCCCACCATGTGCTGGTGAGTTCGTTAGGCGCAAGATAATACTCATCGCCCAGGTAATGATTGGTTTTCGGATTGCGTGTGTCCATCGTAACATTCAGCAATCCGCCGCCGGTCTCGCCAGTACTCAGTTGCGGGGATACGAATGGTGCGCCGCTTTCAGTAACCCAAGAGAAGGCATTAGCAGCGGGATTCGGTCCAGATGCCCACGTAGGACCATTGAGGGCATCAAGGATGTCGTTATAAGTTTGTGTCGGATCGCTGCCGTCGTAGGTGATGATGATTCTTCGGTCGCTACTGCTCCCGGAAACCTCAATGGTGGCACTCAGTTCATCGCGGAACACAATTTCCCAGCCGTCGAATTGCGAACTGTTGCTCAGGAGGAAGAGGTTCTCTCCGCCAATGGTATCGACTCGAGTGAGACTTCTTCCGATGTCGCTCATTTTTGTCGAATGAGGTACCGTAGCAGGCGTACCTGCAACCACTGCTCTGCCGTTTGAATCCGACCAGTAAAGTTGCTCGTTTGCATTCAAATTCAACAACGAAGCAGGTTTAGTACCGCTCCAAGCGGTATTGCCGTTGAGAGCATCAAGAATATCCTGGTAGGTCGCCTCCGCATTGGCAGTAACAGTGATCGTCATGGTATCATTACTGAGCATGACCGTTACGCTGTCGCCTGGTGTGCCCGAATTTTGCACGAACCGGAAACTGTACTCTGACAATACCGAGTCCCAAGCCATACTTTTATGGGCGAGATGGAATTCATCGACGACCGCTTTGCTGGTTACGCCGGGTTGTGCCGGTTTGTTCGGTTCCGGCGGGATCATTCCATCCGGCGGCATCACAATGAAGAGCGACCCTGCCACTCCGCCGCTGTTGTGCGTGTTGCTGCTGATGGTGCGACCCGCCGTTCCCGTCAACCTAATATCGGCTGTCGTCTTCGCACCGGCGTTCAGTCTGACATCAAACGCATGTCCCTGGTTGGTGTTCAAAAGGTTGAGCGCATCCTGCACTTCCCGCAGCGTTGCCTGTTCGCTGATATTGTAGAAGATGGTGAGCGTACCGAGTTCTTCGCTAAAATCGGCTCGGACAGGACGACCGGCAAGTTCCGGCGCACCGTTAGCGGTCGCCACAAATTTAACTTCGACGTTGTTATACGTGGAACTGGCAGCGCGGGATTGGATCGAAAAGTATTCGCCCGGTCCCAAGTTGTTGAAAATCCCCGTCGCCGTATTGCCTCCCGGTATGCTGTCGGCACCGGGAAAGTTACCGAACAGTGCGCTCGAACTCTGTCCCGACTCGCTGTAATAAGCGTAAGGCATTCCTGCCGTGCCGGTGGGATTCTCCGACGTGTAAAACCGAGGATCGGTGTACGCACCATCGACATAATAGATGTTCGCATTGTTGTACTGTGCGCCTTCAATGTTCGCCACAAATTTGAGCGCATTGTTGTCCCGCATCGGCACGAGTTTGCCGTTCTGCATGACCCAAGTGGTGTCGATGTCATCGGCAAACGCCGCCTCGTAGGCTTCCGTTTGCAGATAAACGAGAATGTTAGCCGGTGCGCCTGCATAGAGCGGCTCTTCGTAACGAACCTGTATGCCTTCGGACGAGCCGGGCAGATACTTAATTTGGACATTCCCTGCATTGAGTCCCGCCAGTCCCGCTTCGATGATAATGTCATTGTCAGGACCGAGACTGCTGACGTAGAGCAAGCCTTTCAGTGCGTCGGAACCGACTTCGGCGACGACACCGGTTCCGTCTGACCGCCGGTTGATGATTTCGGCGATTTCCGCAACGGTCGCACCTTTCTCAAAGGTTTCCATATCGAAGCCGTAGTTTCCGCCCCATCGCAGGATGATCGACTCGGCAAGAGCAGGCTGATTGTAGTACAGGGCGGCTTTTTCGGCGGCTTCTCTGACGTTGATCGAAACATCTAACGGTCCTTTGTCCGAACCAAAGGCGGCTTGATGCACAGCAAGTCCCTTGAGGTTGTTTCGGTCGATGCCGACGAGATTGAAGTCGAGCGAACCGTCGAGGAGTTTTTGCCCCATGAAGGTTGTTTGGGCGGCGATCCGGTCGATAGCATCGAGGGACGCATCGACTTGGAGTTGGTTTGCGTAGATCATTTCGTAACTCATCGTACCGGTGCTTGCGGCTTCGGTCACGAGTCCCCGAATGTCATTGAGGAGATTGGTAACTTCGTTGAGTGCGCTGTCGGCGGTGGCGATCATCATGTTTGCCCGCTCGGTATTGCGGATCGCCATTTTGATGCCGGTGATGTCGGAGCGTAGCATTTCGCTGGCGATGAGACCGGCGGGATCGTCTTTTCCGCTGTTGATTTTGAATCCTGTGCTTAATCGTTCTAGTGACGTTTGCAAGGCGTTCATATTTTTGCCGAGGTTTGCTCTGGCAATCATAGCGGGGACGTTGGTGTAGATTCTAGTCACGTTTTGATCTCCTTATCGTTTTGCTTCTATTCCTCCTTTGCGCCCTTTGCGTTCTTTGCGGTTAAATCTTTTTAACCGCAAAGGACGCAAAGTACGCAAAGGGGAGGTTAGTAGGATAACTCGGAACGAATCGGTATTCCGTTATTTCATAATCGAATGGATTGCACCGTAAGTTTTAGAAATGTTGCCTATTTTGTTATTACGTTTTGTATCTATTGTCCATTTGTATCCGTTGTACCGGTTTGTTAAGATAGGCAAAATACCGGTTGGGTAAGATAAATCGGTTGTGCGGATTGTGCCGTCAACGCACTCAAATTGTTCTCCGCAACATTCAGATCGTGTTGTTAGCCGCCCCGCAGGCGGGGCGGCTAACAGTGACTCAATACGCCCTAATACACCCTCATTACACGTCGCAGACCTTTACCGCTTCGCGCAGAGATTGGAGACCATTTTTCGGTCTGAATTCGTGAGCAACGAAACCCTTGTAGCCGGTCTCCTTGATTGCACGCATCACGGCAGGGTAGTATATCTCCTGCTGGTCATCAAGGTCGCGCCGCCCCGGCACGCCGGCTGTGTGGTAGGATCCGATGACATCCTTATATTTTCGTATGTTGTCGATCAAGTTGCCCTCCATTATCTGCATGTGGTAGATGTCATACAGCAGTTTGAAACGTTCGCTGCCGACCTTCTTCACCAGTTCGGCGCCCCAAGGCGTTTTGTCCGCTTGGTAGTCTGCGTGGTCTCGCAAACTGTTGAGCAATTCCATGTGGATCGTGATTCCGTATCGTTCGGCGGTGGGCATCAACTTTTTGATTCCGACGGCACAGTTTTCCATTCCTTCTTCATCGCTAATTCCTGCCCTGTTACCGGACATACAGATTATGTTCGGCACCTTTTTCTCCGCCGCAATGGGAATGAGGCGTTCGTACCCTTTGATTAACTCTTCGTGATGTTCGAGCCGGTTGAATCCTTTGGCGATACTGCCGACTCCGCTGCTTGCCATCGTAACGATCATACCGTTCTGAATGACGGTATCCCAATCGTTTTCGCCGACGAGATCGATTCCGACCATTCCGAGCTTCTTGCAGATTTTGCAGAGCTCGTCCAGTGGAATGTTTCCGAAACACCATCTGGAGACCGATTGCCGAATGTCTCCTTTGACGGTTAGTGTCTCGATGGCATCGGCAGTTTGCGCCATAAGCGTTCCCGGCACGGCAACTGCCGCAGTACCGGCTGCCAATGTTTTGAGAAGTGAACGACGTGTAATCATAAAAATGTCCTCTCCTTAATTAGAATGAAGTTAGTTCGATAAGCTTGTTTGGAAACTATACTAGACAATGCCGATGATTGCACCTTTTTCTTTGTTACACTTTATGTTCTTTGTGTCTTTGTGGTTAAAAAGGCATTAACCACAAAGACACAAAGGAAACACAAGGGGCAAAGGGCAAATAATTGACTGTCGCAGTATATCAAAAATCGTCACTTCGGCGCAAGCCGCAATCCAGAGAAACAGGTTACAAGCCGCTCGCCTTGCCGCCGGCTTGCGTTTGAATGACTGTTCCCAAACAGATGCGACACTGGAACCCATTCTACCCGAAAGTGGAGACAGAGTAAAGTTAGGGAGGTGAGGGGAAATTTAGGTTTCTGTCGACCGAGCGGTCTGGGGAGCTTGCTCTTCCAATACCATCTGGTCTCTACAAATGTTCGCAGACGAGGTCGCCGACTTCACTGGTACCGAAGCCCATCTTGCCCGCAGCCTGACTCTTCATATTGTTGCCCGTTACAAACGCCACCGACTTCATCACCCGCTCGGCAGCGGCAGTGAAACCTTCCTGCTCTAACAACATCGCCGCCGCATTGATCGTCGCAATCGGATTGATAACATTCTTGCCGGTGTATTTCGGCGCACTGCCTCCCATCGGTTCGTACATACTGCACCCGCCCGGCTCGGGATTGATATTCCCTCCCGCCGCCACGCCCATACCCCCTGAATCATTCCCGCCAAGTCCGTAATAATGTCGCCAAACATGTTCGTCGTTACAATCACGTCATAGTATTCAGGGTTTTTGACCATCCACATACAACACGCATCGACATTGTTATAGTCAATTTTCACGTCGGGGTACTCTTTGCCGACTGTGTAGGCGGTACTCCGTAGCCCTCTTGCAATTCCCCAAAATTCTGTTATACTTTGAACTGAAAGTTCCGTCCGGCACGGTCGTCGGACGATCGAATTACGAGTACGTTAACAAACTATTAAGACCGCTTCGGCGGACGGCAGTTTCTACGTGTCAACCGGGAAACCGGGTAGAAATGATCGGTGGATAGGATGAGTTGCGTCGCTCCCGAGGAGGGGGCGCGCGTTTCTATCCACGGACAGAATCGGCATTGTCCAATTGGCTAGCAATGCACCACTTTGACACGTGGGGTTTACTCCGTTTCTTAATAGGCGTGTCGCTCCCGTTAACGGGGGGACTCTTGTTGCCGTCGCTCGGCTAACCATTAACCCACGAAAGGATATTACTATGCAAACAAATTCCAAATTTTTCATTGTGTGCCTCTGTTGCTTTGCGCTGACTCTCTTGAGCGGTTGCGGAGGCGGTGGTTCGTCCGCCGAAGCATTGACTCCCGCAGAACGAGCGTATGCCGACAAATTTTTCGCAGAGCATGGGAAAGACGCTCTGCTAAGTTTTTTACTTGGCGGCTACGGCAATGATTTTCCCGCGCCTGATATATCTGATATAAAAGATATTTCTACTGCTAAACGCGTTTTGAGGGGGCTTGAACTTAGACATTGCAAATACCTTGTCTCCAAAGGGGCTGATGTTAATGCGAAAGATAACGGAGATAGATATTGCGAAGGATATACTCCGCTTCACTATGCGGCTCAAAATGGTCATCCCGAACTCGCCAAATTTCTGGTGTCCAAAGGAGCGAATGTTAATGCGAAAGACGATGGCGGCGATGCTCCGCTCGATTATGCGAAGGGCATGGCGGAGCAATGTCTGGCTTGCGAGGATGAAAACTATCGTTACTTCAAGGAAGTTGTTGACTACCTCTCCGGTCTCAAGTAGCGAGTAAGTACAAGAGCCGCAAGTGTAGCGCAGCGTAACTTGCGGGTGCGCACCGAACATGCGTGTCACCCGTAGGTTACGTCGGAGTACCGCCTACACCTACGGCTCTTTGTTTTGTTGATTCGCCATCTTACGCTTGCGGCTCCGCTTACAAATGTTCACACACCAAGTCGCCGATTTCTCTCGTACCGCAACCCATCTTGCCCGCCGCCTGACTCTGCATCTTGTTGCCCGTTACAAACGCCACCGACTTCATCACCCGCTCGGCAGCAACCGTAAAACCTTCCTGTTCCAACAACATCGCCGCCGCATTGATCGCCGCTATCGGATTGATAACGTTCTTGCCGGTGTATTTCGGCGCACTGCCGCCCATCGGTTCGTACATGCTGCACCCGCCCGGCTCTGGATTGATATTCCCTCCCGCCGCCACGCCCATACCGCCTTGTATCATTCCCGCCAAGTCCGTTATGATGTCGCCGAACATGTTCGTCGTTACAATCACATCATAGTACTCAGGATTCTTGACCATCCACATGCAACACGCATCGACATTGTTATAGTCGATTTTCACGTCGGGATACTCCTTGCCGACTTCCAACATCGTCCGCTGCCAGAGATCATGTCCGTAAGTCAACACGTTGGTCTTGCCGACGAAGGTCAGCATTTTGCCCTTCGGATTATTGCGTTTCCGTGTGTATTCAAAAGCCCAGCGGATACAGCGTTCCGTTCCTTTTCGGGTATAGATGGCGGTCTGTGTGGCAACTTCGTCAGGCGTGTCTTTTTTCAGAAAGCCGCCGGTACCGGTGTAGAGGTCTTCGGTGTTTTCTCTCACGACGACAAAGTCAATGTCTTCCGGTTTCTTATCTTTCAGCGGTGTTTCCACGCCGGGCAGGAGTTTCACCGGACGCAGATTGATGTATTGATCGAATTCAAAGCGTAACCGAAGGAGAATCGCTCGTTCCAAAATGCCCGGCTCTACGTCGGGATGACCGATGGCGCCCAGCAAGATGGAACTGTACTGGCGGAGTGTGGCGACTTCTTCGTCGGTAATGATGGTGCCGGTTTTGAGATAGCGGTTGCCGTTGATATCGAAGTCATCGAACTGTATGTTGATGTTTTCGAGTTTCCCGACGGCTTTGAGGACTTTTACGGCTTCTGCGGCGACTTCGGGGCCGGTGCCGTCTCCGCCGATCACTGCGATTTTGAGATTTTTCATAAAAAAGCGACAATAGATTTGTTCCCGTAATTCTCCCTTATTGACAGTGTATTGTCAACGGAGTGCCCTAGGAGGTAGCCGAAAGGGTGTGTAAAAATTAGTTGGCGTTTCTTGCATTCTTTGGGTGCCGCACTTCGCCCTGTAGCGGAAAACTTGCGATTCGCTTCTTCACTCTTCGTAACTCAGTGAAAATCCAGTGTTTTCCTTCCGCCTACTTCTCAAACTTTTCAATTGCCGGTGTCGGTATTTCTTTAATCAGTCTTTCGATGATGTCTTCGTTAGTCATTCCTTCCGCCTGGGCTTGGAAATTCGTACTGATTCGATGCCGTAACACCGGAATCGCACACGCCCTAATGTCATCTATCGACACCGAAAAGCGTCCATCCATCGCCGCCAGTGCTTTGCCGCCATGAATCAAATACTGTCCCGCCCGAGGTCCCGCTCCCCAATTCACCAACTCCTTGATAAACTGCGGCGACGACTCATCCCTCGGACGCGTTGCCCGAACAAGACGTGCAGCATATTGGACAATGTACTGACTGACCGCAATGCTGCTGACCAACTTTTGCAAATTCACAATCAACTTGCCGCTCATAATTTTTCGGATTTCTACCTTTTCGCTTCGCGTTGTCGTCGAAAGAATTTTTTCTTCTTCTGCCAGCGAAGGATAATCAATTTTGATATTGAACATAAACCGGTCAAGTTGCGCTTCCGGCAGCGGATAGGTTCCTTCCTGCTCGATAGGGTTTTGCGTTGCTATCGTGAAAAACGGGTCAGGCAACGAATACGTCGTTTGTCCGACCGTAACTTCCCGCTCCTGCATCGCTTGGAGTAGGGCGGCTTGCGTCTTCGGCGGTGTTCGGTTAATTTCGTCGGCAAGCAAAATATTGGTAAACACGGGACCTTCGACGAACCGAAAATTACGTTTGCCGCTGTCGTCTTCGTCGAGTACGGTCGTACCGACGATGTCGGAGGGCATCAAGTCTGGTGTAAATTGGATCCGCTTAAATTGGATATCGAGAATTTGCGAAATCGAACTGACCATTAAGGTTTTCGCCAAGCCTGGTACGCCTTCGAGGAGGCAGTGTCCTCGTGTGAAAATTGCCGCTAAAATTTGGTGGATTACCGGCGTTTGTCCGACGATGATTTTGCTGAGTTCATCTTGCATGAGTCGGCAGTGCTGTCCGAATTCTTGCAAAATATCGCCGAGGTTTCGGGATTTAGACGTGTTCGTTGTGCTGGTCGGCTGTTGCGGTGAAGTACTCAAATCAAATTCAAAGGCAAAGCGTTGATTGGAATCGCCCCATTTTACTGTATCAACGGGGGTTCGGCAAGGAGTCGTTGAATACGGGTGTGTCAAAGTTTATGTGGACTCATGTTCCACGTTGCTGTTAGCCGCCCCGCCTGCGGGGCGTGCTTGACGGGGCGGTATCAACCTGCTAGTACGCCCCGCAGGCGGGGCGGCTAACTCTCGGTTGTCCAAAAGCTCATTGCCCTCAAAATGCTCTTGACCAGCCTCTTGAAAAAAACTATCATACGCCGCATTAGAAGAAAATCGTATCAGCACCAACAAACAAGAAAGGAGTCTTCAATGCCTACACTCTTCGCTTACATTGACCCATTTACAGGAAGTCTGCTCCTGCAACTCCTCGCCGCAGGCTTTATGGCACTCGTACTCTTTTTCAAAAGAGCAAAAGCATTCACGCTCGAACTCCTCGGATTCCAACAAAACAAAGCAACAGATATGGAATCGGCAGACATCCCGACGATAAAACTTGAACAGACCAAACAGCCAAACAAAGAAGAGAAAAAAGCAGCCTAAATGGAGACAGCAATGCAACGCAACACAGGTTCATTCCGCGATCCTTCAGGAGCAGTTTTTGAACGGGAAAGGAAAATCTTCCGCACCGTCAATCTGTCCTATAAGGAACATTTCGAAGCCCTAATCGATACCGGTCTGTACGACCGGCTGGTCAGCGCGGGATGTGTTCTGCCGTTCAAAGAGTCGGATACTTCCATCGACGGTGCATGGAAAACACTCGAAGTCGAAAGACTTCCCTTTATAAGTTATCCCTACGAATGGTCATTTCAGCAACTAAAAGATGCCGCCCTGTTGACTCTGCGCATCCAAAAGGCGGCGTTGGAACACGGAATGATCCTTAAAGATGCAACCGCTTACAACGTCCAGTTTTACAAAGGTAAGCCGGTCTTTATTGACTTACTCTCCTTTGAGAAATACGAAGACGGTACGCCTTGGATAGCCTATGGTCAGTACATTTCACACTTTTACGCTCCATTGATTTTAACGGCGAAGGTCGACCTCCGCTACGGTGGTCTCCTCCGCAATTTTCTGGACGGTTTTCCGTTGGATTTTGTCTCCAAGTCGCTGCCCTTTCGTTCTCGGTTCAGTCCGATGATTCAACTGCATATCCACATGCATGCGAAGATGATTAAGAAATACGAGAACACTCGAGGACGATCCGCAAAGGTCGATGTCCGCAGCAAACGGTTTTCTTTGGCTACACATAAAACGATGGCGGAAGGGCTTTTCGGTGCAACGGCTAAAATCAAGAGTCCCAGTCAGACGACCGAGTGGGGCGATTATTACAACGACACTAATTACGATGATGCCGGTTTTCAAGAGAAAAAACGTATCGTCGAGGAAATCTGTGTCCGTGTTGCTCCGAAGGTCGCGTGCGACTTCGGTGCAAACTTGGGAGAGTTTTCCCGAGTGCTTGCAAAACATGTCCAGGTCGTTTTAGCACCGGACATTGATCCGGTTGCGGTCGAGCGGAATTATTTACTTGTCAAGAAAAATGGGGAGAAAAACATTTATCCGCTTGTACAGGACTTGTGCAATCCTTCGCCCGGCATCGGTTGGAGAAACGAGGAGCGTGCTTCCTTTATTGATCGGGCAGGGTGTGATCTTGCGATGTGTTTAGCGGTGATTCACCATTTGTGCATCGGCAATAATCTTCCTTTGGATTTTGTAGCGGACTTGTTTGCCTCTGTTGCGGATAATGTTATTTTGGAGTTTGTTCCCAAAGAGGACAGTCAGGTGCAGCGGTTGCTCAGTGCTAGGGAGGACATATTTCCTGATTACGATCTCGACCATTGCATTGCAGCCTTTGCCCGGCATTTTCGGAATTGCGAAAGGTTTCCGATTGCCGGGTCGGCGAGGACGATTCTGTTTTTTACGAAAGACAGAGATTTCTAGCAACGGATAATCGACACTACTATGCCCTAACTGATAGACGATGAAAAGTACAACCGCAACGCCAATCAACGGCAACCAACCGCCGAAACGACGCCTGACAGACTCCGTCCCAGATTCCGATTCTCTTTCTCTCGATGACATAATGACCTCCTAATTGTCTTCTTGTTACAGCCCCGGCGGTAAAAAATTATCAAAGAACAAACAGAGTCCGATGCGGTAGCACCGGTGCTACCGCACCGGGCTCTGTGAACTTTTTAGCCACCAAGGCTGTAACCGCAAGGGCGCAAAGGAACGCTCGACGAAATAAGGGTATATGAGTTTCTGGCGGAAGCCTAAATGGTGCGAGTGTTTAGATGTCGTGAAAAACGTTGTGAAAAATCGAAACAGTAATATTTTTCAGTAATAGCGTTTTTCAAGATACTTGTTTTCAAGTACAAGGCAAGCATTGTACACTCCGGAATGGAGCGCAGCGCAATGACGGAGTGGCGTCAAAGATTTTGTGGAGTCTTTTTTCCAGCAGCGAGCGGGGGGCGTTAGCCCCTCGTTATACCCCACAAGTATTTGACTTTGGCATGCACAGGCAAGATACGCAAGATGCAAAGGCTAGGCAGTATTGTGATAGCGATGGCAGATGGGACAATGAGCAGTTCGGAGAAAACAAGTTG
>Ga0099364_10002020_pt1 | contig 32702 bp, 33 predicted proteins | sample TergutTh196P3_FD_73070 | JGI IMG/M metagenome (GOLD analysis project Ga0099364, IMG submission 73070) | Microcerotermes parvus P3 segment gut microbial communities from Pointe-Noire, Republic of the Congo - Th196 P3 | ecosystem: Host-associated > Arthropoda: Insects > Digestive system > Gut ... | reverse complement strand
TGACTGGTCTCTTACAGGTTACCATACTTCCGCCTCCTTTGTCAATAGTACTGTTTCTCATAATCTACTCCTTTACTTTAATGGTTTATAACCCGCGAAATAATTGCAGGTTATTTTTCGGAAACTTCAGTTTCTGAAAAATTTCCTTATAAACTGTATTTTCGCACCGTTTCAACGAAACGGGAGAAAATGCAAGACCTAGTCAGGAAGCAACCGGCTTCCTTACCAGACCCATTATATCACATTATTAGCAAAAAAAATTAGCCTTTTGGCTAAAAATTAACAAAAAAAATTGAGTTTTTTTTACCACGAACCACACGAACAAACACCCCTTTGGTTGAGGCTCTATGGTTTCTAAAGCCAAGGCAAGTGCAGCTTTTTACTATTAATTGTCCTCTTTCTTTCTGCCGAATATCGGGACAAAATATTTTTCCATTTGTATTTTTTTTAACAGTATTTTAAGTGCAAAACGGTATGCAAAAAAAGAAATTATAACAGCGGCGATAAAACTTATGGCAACGCCCCAAAGACGGCCTTCTTCCGGCAGCAGGGGCATAATATATTTAACAAAAAGCACTATCAGTAAAAAAAAACTTACCACGGTAACAATCATGTTAAACAGGGTCGCCCCCAGGATAAATAAAAGCGTGTTGGTCTTTTTGTTCATTTGCCCTCCTCTGCGGGTTTCTTTGGAGAGGTAAACAAAATTGTAATAAACAACAGAATGCAGCTTACAACAACGCATGAGTCCGCGATATTAAAAGTGGGCCAGCGCTCAAAGCCGAATATCCCGTAAAATTTTACACTGATAAAATCCACCACGCCGTCCGGACGGAATATTCGATCGATAATGTTTCCTATTCCGCCGCCCAGTATCCCCGCTACTGCCCAGCGCTGCAGGCGGCTGAACTCATCGGTTTTAAGGTAGTACCAAAGCAAAAATCCCAAAACCAGCACAGGAACCACAATGAAAAGCACAGGCCTCAGCGGAGCGGGAATTCCCTGCCCAAGACTAAAGGCAATCACTTTATTTCTGACATGATAAATATGAAGAATGTCATTGTTAAAAACATCTTTAATAAAAGAACCCTCCACAGGCCAGTTTTTTACAATAAATGATTTTACAAGCTGATCTGCTAAAACAACAAATCCGGTAAAAAACAAAGGCAGAACACGCACCTTATCCAATTTCATCATGGCTCCTGTTATAATCCTGTGGGTACATCAATAAATTCAACGTCAATTTTAAGTTCGGCGGCGCAATGCTGCATAACAGAACGTACGCCCCAAACCTCGGTACTATAGTGGCCGCCGGCTATCATGTTGAGTTTTCCCTCCAGGCAGTCATGGTAAACGGTGTGGGAATTTTCGCCTGTAACAAACAGGTCGATGCCTTCATCAATTGCCTGCCTGGCATCACCGGAAGCGCCGCCGGAAACAACCGCACAGCTTGTGTTTTCTTTTTTTCCGAACGGATACACGCCCAGCGGCGGCCTGTCCATAAAACTGATTTTTTTTACGGCGTCATCAATTGTTAACGGAACGGTGAATGTTCCCTTGCAGCCGATTTTTTTTCCATGGTGAATGCCGAAGGGCTCAATGTTTTTAAGGCCCAGCATGCCGGCCAGCGCTGCATTGTTTCCGAACTGCGGATGCTGATCCAGCGGCAAATGTACAGCGTAAAGACAGATATTGTTATCCAGAAGAAACTTAATCCTGCTCCTTGTATTTCCGGTTAACGGAAGTGAAGAACCCCAAAGCAAACCGTGATGCACAAAGAGCATTCCCGCCCCCGCACCGGCGGCTCTCTTAAAAGTCTCCAGGCCGGCATCCACCCCAAAAGCTATTTTACGTATATCCGAGCCGTCATTATCAACCTGAATTCCGTTATGGGAATTATCGGCAGAAGAAAAACCCTCGATATCGAGAAAAGATTTAAAGAATTTATCCAGACTGCCGCTGTTCAGAGCATTGTTCATTTTTGCAGTATACAGCGAAAGACGGGGCTTGACCACCCCAAAACCGGAAATTGACATTTAATTACCATTGTTATACTATTGCATATAGGGGAAAGGAGAATGATTTCTTGACCACCGGGCAGAAAACAATTTTTCTCGTTGACGATGATATAACGAATTTAACGATGGGCAACGACACGCTCAGCAAATTTTATAATGTTTTTACCTTCGATTCCGGCCGGCGCCTGATGAAAATGCTGGAAAAGCACATTCCCGATCTGATTCTTTTGGATGTAGAAATGCCGGAAATGAACGGCTACGAAGTTATCAGGCTCCTGAAAAATGCGGGCAAGACCATAAATATACCTGTTATTTTTCTTACATCGCACAGCGATATGGAAAACGAGCTGAAGGGGTTATCTCTGGGCGCAGTAGACTACATAATAAAGCCGTTTTCTCCGCCGCTGTTGTTAAAGCGCATCGAAATACACTTGCTTGTCGACGCCCAAAAACGGGAACTTATCAACTTTAACAATAATCTGCAGGGAATGGTGGAAGAAAAAACCAGAACGGTTGTTGAATTAAAAAACGCCGTTCTTAAAACAATGGCCGAGCTTGTGGACTGCCGCGACGATATTACCGGCGGGCACATAGAAAGAACTCAGTACTATTTAAGCATATTGCTTGATGCGCTGAAAAGCGACGGTCTGTATGCCGAAGAAACATCAACCTGGGACATGGATTTTATTCTGCAGTCGGCGCAGCTTCACGATGTCGGGAAAATCGCAATCAGCGACAATATTCTTAAAAAACAGGGCAGGCTGACCGGCGAAGAATTTGAAGAAATTAAATTGCACGTAACGTTCGGGGAAATGATAATAGAAAAAATCAAGGAAAATACAACAGAACATATTTTTTTGGATCAGGCAAAAACGCTGGTTTCCACACACCACGAAAAATGGAACGGAACGGGCTATCCAAGGGGGCTGAAAGGAAAAGAAATACCCCTTCTTGGACGGTTGATGGCAATCGCCGATGTATATGACGCCCTTGTCTCCGAAAGACCGTATAAAAAACCGATTTCGCATGAGCAGGCCGTAAATATAATTTCAACTGACAACGGAATTTTTTTCGATCCTTCCCTGATCGGCATATTTCTGGGCGTTTCCGACAAGTTTTATAATGTGACAGTGCAGGGAGAGTCAGGCAGTCCCGAGAAAGACAAAAGCGCTTTTCAGCGCTATTTTAGGTAGAGGGCCCGGCTCTAAAAATAAACGAAAGTTTTTTATCAGTATTGATAAAGGCTATATTAGGCAAATTTTTGCTAAAACAGAAAACGGAGGATTAAAATGGAAAATGTATTCATGAGCGGCAAGGATCACGGCAGTTTTACATGGTCAAATATCGGCAACATTAAGGAAGGCCGGGGAAGTCTGGGCGAAGAAATGCCGGTGCTGGTTTACAGGCTGATGCAGTTTACCATGCTGGACATTCTTACAAAGGAATTCGGCAGGACAAAGGCGGACGAATACTACCGCAAGGCAGGTCATCTGGCCGGAGTAGAATTTGCCCGTAACGCAATGGACTTAAAGGTAGACTTAAACATTTTTGTCGCCAATCTGCAGAAAATCCTGGAAGACCTGAAGGTCGGAATACTTCGCATTGAATCGGTTAACGAGGGTGCAAAAGAAATTATTCTTACAGTAGCCGAAGACCTCGATTGCAGCGGACTGCCGATAACCGGTGAAAATGTATGCGTTTACGACGAAGGGTTTATCGCCGGCATTCTCGAAGCGTATACAGGCAAGCCGTACTCGGTACGCGAGGTTGACTGCTGGGCGAGCGGAGACAGAGTCTGCCGGTTCAAGTGTTTGGCAGCCTGATAAAAAACCTGTTTTATGCAGAAAGCCGCGCTGAAATTGAAAGAAGAGCACGACTCGTTAAAGCCGGTTGCAGATGCGCTTTTCACGTATCTGCACGACATAATTTACAAGCCATCGGACGCTTTTCTGGATACTGAAAGCCTGCCGGAAGCATTCCGGAACTTTGGGAAAGGACTTCAGTATTTTTGCACCAGCGTTTCCCAGGCAAGGGCTTTTGCCAAAGAGCTGGCGACAGGCAACCTGAATTGCACCCAGCCGCCGCGGTATAACGAAATTGCTTCTCCGTTAAAAGCGTTACACGCATCGCTCAAACATCTTACATGGCAGTCCCAGCAGGTTGCAAAGGGCGATTACAATCAGCGCGTTAATTTTATGGGTGATTTTTCGCAGGCATTTAACAACATGATCGAAAAACTGGATCAGCAGCGGAAAATCACCCTGAATGAAAAAACAATGCTGGAAATGTACGTTCAATTGATACTTGAATACTGCCCGAATCCCATCTTATTGTTTGACAGCCGGGGGAAACTGATATTTTCAAGCAGCTCTTTCTCCCTGTATTTCGATTCCGTTGAAATCGGCAATATTCTGGGAAAAAATATCAATGAATTGTTTGAACCATATTTTTCCCACGACTCCCTGAGGGAAATCGAAGATTTGTATATAATCTCAACCGCCGAAAAACAGATATTGTATACCACACAGGAATATTTTTCCGGCAGCCATGAATCCAGGGGATTTCTGGGAATACAAATGACGCCTGTGCGGGATTCACAGGGAGAATCCAGCGGCACAATGGTGTTTCTTATTGATTTAACCGAAACCATTAACGCACAGCACGAAGCCGAACGCTCCCGCGAGCTGGCCGAGCAGTCGTCCCGTTCCAAATCAATTTTTCTCGCCAAAATGAGCCACGAAATCCGCACCCCGATGAATGCCATTATCGGAATGGCCGAACTCGCATTACGTGAAAATATTCCGCCGGCGGCACGGGAGCAGATTCTTACAATAAAGCAGGCGGGATCAGACCTCCTTTCCATGATAAACGATATTTGGAATTTTTCAAAAATCGATGCCGGTGACATGGAAATCGTCCGGGAAGAACACGAATTTTCACCTTCGCCATCCGGCGATATTAATGCCGCCGGCGAAGTTGCCGCAAAAGCCGCGAAGGGCTTTTTTATCAACTTTACCGCACAGGAAGCAAAAGTACTGATAGTAGATGACATCGCAACAAATTTACAGGTAGCCAGGGGGCTGCTGCTGCCATACGGAATGGAAATAACCCTTTGCAACAGCGGCCCGGAGGCGATCGAAGCGGTAAAAGCCGTTCGTTACGATCTGATATTTATGGATCATATGATGCCGGAAATGGACGGCGTTGAAACGGTAGCATATATCAGAACGCTTAAAGACAAAGACCGGTATTTTGAAGAACTACCCATTGTTGCGTTATCGGCCAATGCGGTTTCGGGCACCAGAGAAATGTTTTTGAATAACGGTTTTAACGATTATTTATCCAAACCCATTGATACGGTCAAGCTGGACTCCATCTTGTCGAAATGGATTCCAAAAGAAAAGCAAATAAAATCCTCCGTAGAAATTTTATCCGGCGCCGAAGCGGAAAAAATCAGCGTAGGCAAAAACATGGAATACAGGGGCCTGGACACCGAAAAAGGCATCGCCATGACAGGCGGAGATTCAAAAAACTATTTAAAAATGCTCGGCGTTTTTTACAGGGACGGAATAAAAAAAATCACGGAAATACAAGACTGCATAGAATCGAATAACATGTCTTTATATATAATTTACGTCCATGGGATTAAAAGCGCATTGGCCATTATCGGAGCGCAGGAACTGTCTGACAGGGCCAGGGCGCTTGAGATGGCGGGGAAACAGGAAAACCAGGCCTTTATTCAGGCCAATACCTCTGAATTTCTGCAGGAGCTTAAAAAGCTTCTTGATCATATCGACGCTATCCTGTCAGAAGAAAACAGCGCGGCTCAGGACAGTTCCAGAGATATGAATTTACTGAAAAAACTGCTGTCCGAACTTAAAACAGCTCTGGATAATTTTGATTCAGCGGTGATAAATAAAACAGCGGACGCCCTGCAGGAATTCACTCATGCATCTGACATAGGCGACGCTGTTAAAAACATTCTTCAATACAGGCTGGTCGGTGATTATGACGGCGCCGCTGCGCTGATCGATTCAATTTTACAGACTAGCAAAAACCCTCCTTTTCACCGATAATTAAAATTCAGGAGTTTATAATGAGCGATAAAGGATCCCGCTTTGGGAAATTACCCCTTTCATGGGTTTGGATCGCCGCCACCGCGGTTCTCTGCGCAGCGTTTGCATTTGCACTCGTTCCCGGAGCGGCAGCCCAGGGCAGCGGCGACTCAAATTCCGCGGCAAACATACAATCGCAAAACACGCAGGTTCGCAGATATTCGGCAATCATTCAGAATGTGTTTGACTTTGTCCAGCGCCATTATGTGGAAGAACCCGATCCAAGGGTGATTTTCGAAGGGGCCATGCATGGAATGTTAAATGCCCTGGGAGACCCTTATTCATCATTTATGTCTGAATCCGATATGAAGGATATAAACGATACTACCCAGGGGAGCTTCGGCGGTGTCGGCTTGTATATAAATAAACCAATAGGTGAAAGAGCGGCCGACGGGAGTCCCGCCTATGTGGAAGTGGCCTCCCCCATAGAGGACACTCCCGGCTGGAGAGCCGGAATAAATCCGGGCGATTTTATTATCGAGATCGATGGTGAGCCTACGGATAAACTCAGCATGGACGAAGTGCTGGCAAGGCTCAGGGGAGCGCCCGGAATTGATGTGCATCTGTTAATCCGGCGGGGAGAGCGGCTGGAGTTTCCTGTAATCATTACCAGGGCGATCATCGAAGTGCCCACCGCAAAATACGCCATGATTGGTGACACCGGCTACCTGAAACTGCTTACCTTTACTCCCATGACAGCCGACAGGGCAAGAGACGCCATAAATGAATTCAGATCCAGAAACTACAAAAGCATGATCCTGGATCTGCGGAACAATTACGGCGGCCTTCTTGATTCGGCTGTGGAAATTTCCAGCCTTTTCCTTGACGGCGGACTTGTTGTCAGTACCAGATCCCGCATACCTTCCGAAACCCGCAATTTCAACGCCAGACGATCCCAGGTAGTATCTACCGATATTCCGGTTATCGTATTGATCAACAGGGGTTCTGCTTCCGCATCAGAGATTGTCGCCGGAGCGTTAAAAGACAGGGGACGTGCCTACCTTGTCGGGGAGAAAACATTCGGCAAGGGTTCGGTTCAACAGGTATATCCCCTGGAAGGAGTGGGGTTCAAAATAACAACTGCACATTACTATACGCCCAGCGATATGAATATCGACAAAATCGGAATCCCGCCTGACCGTGAGGTGAAATTTCCCGAATATACTGATATCGAAATTGAAAAATTAGGCGAGCTTATCAGTGCAAATAAAATTCCCGGTTTTGTCAAGGAAAACCCGAATGCTACGGCGGCCCAGGTTGAAACCTTTGCCCAAAACCTGGTTCGGGAGTATCAGCTTAATTTATCATTACTGAAAAGACTGATTCGAAACGAACAAAACCGCACCAGCATTGCCCCTGTTTATGACATGGAATACGATGTTCAGCTTATTGAAGCGGTAAATATTTTACAGAGCGGCGCCTATCCCGGCCTGATGCCTACCAAAACCCTGAAGGCCATTCAGGAAGATACTTCGAACGATCTGCCCCTGGCTTCCTGAAATTGAAGCGTTTTATTCTTGACTGCGAGCCGGATAAGAACAACATTATCCGGCTGCGGGGCGATGATTACCGCTACCTTGCAAAGAGCAGGCGGCTGGCAGCCGGAGAGTTTTTCCCGGCCGTGCTTCCAGGCGGCGGCAATGTCCGCGTTCAGGTACAGTCCATAGACGGCGGTGTACTGGTCGGAAAATGTTCGACGGAAGCGGCAATGAACACCGCCGGGCAGGATTCACCCCTGCCCAATATCATTTTGTTTCAGGCAATGCCCAAGGGCGAAAAGATGGACTTAATTGTACGGCAGGCCGCCGAGGGCGCTCTTACAGAAATAGTTCCCTTTGTATCGGAATTTTCAATTTATAAAATGAATAACCGTACAGGTGGAAAAGTATCGAGGTGGGAGCGCATTATAAAGGAAGCAAGGCAGCAAAGCGGCTCAACGGCTGTAACATCTGTCCGGCCGCCTTTGAAAATGGACGAACTTTTTTCTTACTGGGAAGAGCTTAAAAGAAAAACACCAGGTACAATCGGCCTGTTGTTTCATCATCTGCCCCTTGCAAAGTCAACGCTGCACGATTATCTTAAAAATGTACCCCCAATTGTTGTAATTGCTGTCGGGCCCGAGGGGGGCTTTTCCGGTTCCGAGGCTGAACGCTTTATGGAAGCCGGCTTTATGCCGTTGACAATCGGAGATACAATAATGCGGACAGAAACAGCATCGTTGTACTGCGCGGCGGCTGTACGCATCATATTACTGGAGAGAGATTCGTGGGAGTTGAAATAATACCAAACCGGGACAGGGTAAAGCTGCTTAATATCCCTGTGGACATTGTAAACCATGAGCAGCTTGGCCAGCTTGTTTACGATTTGCTTGCGATGGAAAAAGAACACAACATCGTTCTTCTTTCACTTTGGGATCTTCTGAAGGCCAGGCGAAACAGCGAGTACAAGAACTATCTGCTAAGGGCAAGTCTTGTTATTCCAATTTCAAAAAGCATTGTAAGCGGTCTTCGTTTTCTTTCCGGAAAAAAAGCGGTGCGCTACATGCCGTTCGATTTCGTCGTCAGCTTATTGTCGATTTTGGAAAAGCGCGAATTTTCAACATACCTGTTGGGCAGTAAAAAGCGTGTGCTGATGAAGACCGAAAAAAATCTGCGCCAGACCTTCCCCAGGCTGCGCATTGTCGGCCGTTACACCGGTTTCTTTAAACGCCACGAAGAAGCCACGCTGGTCGAAGCCATTCGTAAAGCTTCGCCTTCTCTGCTGCTGGTCGGCAGAGGTGTAAGGGGCAAGGAACAGTGGATAACAAGAAACAGCAATATACTTGGCAATGGTTTAAGGCTTTGGTGCAGCGATCTTTTTGATGTTTTTGCAGAGAAAAAAAAGTACCCGTCAAGGGCAACATTCGAAAAGGGACTCGAATGGGTTTTTTATTGTTTTCATAATCCTTTAAAAATTTTCAGGGTTTTTCAGTATATTTATTACATATTGCTGCTGGTGATCTATAAACTATTTAACAAGTGAGCCGCCGGCCATGCTGCCGAGCCGGGCCGCCTTGGCGAAGATATCTTTCAGGTAATTCCCTTCACGCTCTGTTAAACCTGCACGACTTATTACATCGCGCAAAAAACGGTACTGCACTTCCCTGCCCGGGTATTTATAAAAACCAATGTCCGACAGGGTATCGGTAATTGAGGAGACAAGAGCCTCTACGCCGCTGCGGTTCAATGCCGTCCACTCGCCTTTAACCGCCTTTATTTCCGAGCCAATGGCTAAAAATAATTCGTAGGCATATATCTGAACGGCATGCGAAAGATTGAGCGATGGAAAGTCATCGGAAACCGGAACATGAGAGGCAATATTGCACAGATCCAGCTCGGCTTCCTCCAGGCCGGTGCGCTCGTTGCCGAAGACAATCGCAGCCGGCCCGGCGCCGCTTACATGGCGTTCCACGAGCCACGAGGCAAGGGTTCTGGGGTCCATGGTAACACTTTTCCGGTGGCGTCCCCGGCGCCGGGTAGTACCCACCAAAATGGAGCAATCGGCCGCAGCCCCGGCAAGGGTATCGAAAAATTGAGCCTGTTCCCAAACATCGGCGGCATGTATTGCCCGGGTACGGACTAATTCCCCGTTTACCGGCTGCTGGGCGGCCAGCCTGAGCCGGGAAAGCCCCATATTTTTCATTGCCCGGCATACCGCCCCTATATTGCCGGCATCCGTAACCCGGCACAGAATAATTATCAAATCGGTAAAAAGCATTGTAGATTATACCTCAAAAATGCCGAAAATCAGACAGAATTCCGGTATTTTTCTGCCAACCCTGTATAATTTTTATTCAAGTATTTGACAAAAGTTCCATGTGTTTATAATATAATAGAATGAGGCGGTTATCAGTATTGTAATAATCGGGATAATGTGAGATAATTAATTACTATGCGAAAGTATTGGGCTAAAGGAAGTGCCAATGGTAAATAACGATATTGTTCCCGGATTCGATGAGGAGAAAGACGACAGTCTAAAAATACGACTCCAGAAAATAACCGAGGCGGACAGGTGTCTGGTATTGTACCTTACAGGGTACATAGACACATACAACTCAAACTACTTCCAAAAACGCGTCCAAAAAGCCATAGATGGCGGTTTCAATAGACTGATCTTTCAATGCGGAAGCCTTAATTACGTATCGTCTACCGGGATTGGCTCATTTACAGCCTTCCTTAAATCGGTAAAGCCCAGGGGCGGTGATCTTGTCCTGCTCGATATACAGCCCAAGGTGTATGAGGTATTCCAGCTTCTCGGTTTTTCGCAGTTTTTTAATATTAAAGAAACCCTGGAAGAAGCCATTAACTTTTTCCGCACCGGCACGGCCGCCTTCGCTGTATCCGTCTTCCCCAAGGTTTTTGCCTGCCCGATCTGCTCCAAAAAACTGAAAGCCATCAAATCGGGCCGTTTCCGTTGTTCCGAATGTAAAACCATTCTCGCGATTGACACTGCCGGACAGGTTTTCCTGGGATAGCGGCTATGGCAGAAAATAAAATCGAACAGTATCTTATAGACCTTATGCTCACATACGAGCAGGTGGATTCTAACCTTTGGCTTCTTGATGATGAAGAACACAGTCTTCAGGGAATAGTGGTAATGCTGGCAGAACCCCTGGTAATAGTCAGGGTGGAATTGATGGACATTCCCAGGCAGAACACGCTGGAGCTCTTTACAAAGCTGCTGGAGCTGAATGCTTCTGATGTTCTGCACGGCGCCTATGCACTGGAAAACGGAAAAATAGTCCTGATCGGTGCATTGGAATACGATACGATGGACTATGGGGATTTTCGCGCTACTCTGGACGCTTTCAGTCTGGCGTTAACACAGCATTATCCGATTCTTTCAAAATACAGGGATAAACAGGCGCAGGGCGCCGGTAAGGCTTAAGATGGGTATTTTTTCACGACTTAAAACACTTATTTCATCTAATGTAAACGATCTGATCGGTAAGGCGGAAAAGCCGGAAAAAATGCTGAATCAGCTTATCATTGAAATGAATGAGCAGCTAATCGAATCGAAAAAAGCCGTTGCGATGGCAATAGCAGACGAGAAAAAGCTGGAACGGGAAAAAGACAATCAATCGTCGCAGGCAAGGGAATGGGAGCGCAAGGCGATATTGGCTGTTAACGCCGGTAAGGACGACCTGGCAAAAGAAGCCCTTCTGCGCAAACAGGAATACGAGAAGGCCGCCTCGGAGTATCAAAAACAATGGGAATCCCAGAAAGCCTCGGTTGAACAGCTTAAAGAAAGCCTTAGGGAACTGCAAAACAAGATTGAGGAAGCCCAGCGCAAGAAGAATCTGCTGGTTGCCCGTGCGAAACGTGCCGAAGCCCAGCAGAAAATTCAGAACACCATCTCCAGTGTGTCCGGTAACCGCAGTGCCTTTGACGCCTTCGACCGCATGGCAGCCAAGGTTGACCAAATGGAAGCCAATGCCGACGCTGCCAAAGAGCTGGAAGACCTAAGTAAAAATACCAATCTGGAGAGACGTTTTGCGGAGCTGGAAAAATCTGATACTTCAGCCGATATCATGCTTCTTGAGCTAAAAGAAAAGATGAAAGCTCTTCCGGAAAAGAACGACACCGAATAGGCTCTAAACTTATCCACATCTTATCTACAAGACAGAATATTATAACAGTGCGGAATTCAACAAATAAAACTGCTAATTTCTTGAATTAAATCGCTTAATTCCTTATGCAGTAAGGAATTAGTTCAATTTGTTAGCCGATCATATCCCAAAACAACCGGCAATGTATAAAAAATTACACAACCAGGTGTTTATCCGGATATTATTAACAAGTTATCCACAGAAGGTCAAAAGGCTCCACGGATTAACACGGATTAACACAGATTAATGCTTAAAATTCTTAATCCGTGTTCATCTGTGAAAATCCGTGGTTAAAAATTTACATTGTTTATTCATTCGGGCAAGGTCAGTTGTAAAAATAACACTAAATATGCTATTATGAAGAGGTGAAAAACCTGGCCAGGCTGGCGCTTTTTTTTAGTCTCAGTTTTGCCGCCATTCTGCTGGCAGCCGCCGGATTTCGCTTTTTAGCCCTGCGCCTTGACTGGGTGCGAACCCTGCCGCAGGGACAGCAGACCGTTTTAAGCTCACTTATTGACGCTGCACGCTGGGCTCTGTCCCTTGCCATGTACGGCTCCCTGCTTCTGACCCTCAGCTATGCTGCCAGAAAACGCTGTTTTTTCCTTATAACAATAATCTGCGTGCTTGCTCTTTCCCTGGGTTTAAGCTATGCCGTTTTAACAGGGCTTGATCATTGGGAACTGGTGCCGGCCGCCGCGAATAAGCCAATGCCGATCGGCGAAAGCGGTCTTATACTTTCCAATGCGCTTCAAAGAAACGAAACTGCCATCGTGCTTCTAAGGGGGCCTTCCGAGCCGAGGGGTCCCAGGGTAACGGCAATACCCGGCCGGCCATTAACCTTTCAGGAGGGAGCGGCGACCATAACCACAGAGGTTACCCTGCCGCCCATTCCCTTTGGAAACACTACGCCCTGGTTTCTAAGAAGCCTTGCCATTGATATACGGCTGTGCGCCGCCCGAATGCAGCGGCATTTCGGAGAAGGGCTGATACCTTTTTTAATTTATACCGGAGCGCTGATTTTCTTTCTGAGTTCGCTTGGATTTATCCAAAAGCTAAGTGCATGGCCTCTTGCAAATCTTTTCCTTGGCTGCCTCGCCTTTCGGGGTGTACTGGCTCTGGAAACTTTTTTTAATTCGCCGGAAATGCAGGATGTATTTGAGTCTTTTCTGGGAGACCGGCTTCCCCTTCCATTGGCAGTTCCCCTGATTTTCTGCGGCTTTGGCCTTTTAGTGCATGTTTATTCGATACTGGCTTATGCGGTAAGAAAGCGGAGCGATTATGAAGATTAACAGGGAAACATTCCGGGGGCCACGGGCAATTTTTATAATATACATTCTTGTTTCCGCCCTGAGCATAATGTGTTTCCGTTTTATTTTTCCCGGCTCAAATGCGCCGCTATTGTTTTTTTCCCGTGAATGGCGGCTAATCCGCGGGGTTTTGGATTTGTTCAGCCTGTTCCCTGCACTGGCTCTGTCTGCACTGGTAATTCCATTTGGCATTGTTTCTATTCAGGAAAACTATAAAAGTTTTTCTCCGGATTTTCTGAAACGCCTGGTTGTTCCTATAATCAACGCCACAAGCGCCGCCGCTATTTATGGAATCATTTTCTTTCTGCTCCTTCCAATGGCAAAGAATTATGAAGAAAATTTATTGTTCAAGGGCGAGCTTTACAGGCTTGCAAAGGAACGGGCGCAGATACATGGTATTAACAGTGAATGGGCGGAGGCTTCATCATTTATTGATATATGCGACCAGGTTTGGCCCAACAGCCCGGAATTGGCCGCCCTTAGAACGGAAATCAGCATACATCTTTACGAGCGGCGCATTGATGAAGAAGATGAAAGAGCCCTGGCCAGGGAAGCTCTGGCCGGCAGCAGCAGGAGTTGGGGCGCTTCCAGCCTGACAGCTTCCGCCCTGCCCGGACAGCAGCAGCCTGTCGACGCAGCGCAGGCAATCGCCATGAGCGAGGCCGCTTTTAACGAAGGCCGCTACTTTGACGCCCACTGGCTGGCCACTCTTGGGGGCCGAATCTCCGTGCCCGGAGGGCCGGAAGCGGCAAATGCGGCCAGGCTTGCGGGCAGGGCGTGGAACGAGATAGAGTCGCAGGCGCCGAACCGCAGAGAGGAGCGTCTGTATTCACTTTTCAGCCTGAAAATTTCCGGCTACCAGGCCATGAATTCCGGCGACTGGATTCGTGCGTATTATATTTTTCAGGAACTAAGGGCGGCAACACCGGACGATCCCGATGCGGCGAATTTTCTGGCAGCCTGCGAAAGGCAGATAGAAGAGCTTGCGTTCTTTATGGACGAAATGACATTGTCACTGGGAGAAATTCTCACCGGCGCCGTATTCTCGCTGCCTGTAACAGAAAACGGAGGCAGGGCTGTGCTGCGTTTTTCCAGCCTGTCTTCGACACAGGATTATGCCTACGGCATGGGTTTTGAGTACATGAGTTTCGACGCCCAGTCCCGTCCGCTGGTGAGCCTGAATGCACCTTTCGCAAAACTGCTGCCCTTTACCATAGACGGAAGGCCCTGCGTACTGGTACTGATGCGCGCCCTCGACAGACAAAACCAGGGCCTTAGCTGGGAACCGGAATGGATATACGGCAGCCGTACAGCGCATAACAGGTTAATCCTCGGCGTTAGTTACGAAGATTTTCTGCTGCTCTCGCTGGTGCGGCACGGACTTCCAAACCTTCAGATTGATGAGTTGTTTGCCGCTTCTAAAATACTGGGTTCCGCCGGATATGTCTCGCAGGTGTTCCAGGCGGAAATATTGAACCGCTTCGGCGCGGCGATGTTCTTTCTGCCCATGGCGATCATTGCTCTTGTTATCGGCTGGCGTTACAGGGCAAGAAACCGTCCCCGCTATTTTTTCATTCTGATGCTCCCCGTACTGCCGGTGGTTTTTCACGGAGTTGTTTATTTATATAAGTCCATACTGAATACAGCCGGCATCTGGCTCGTCCTTACTCTGGGTTTCTCGACAGCCATGGTTGCATTTATTGCCTTCCTTGTTTTATCACTCTTTCTTTCACTGATTCTGCTTGCCGCCCAGAAGGGGTAAAGAAGAGAAAAGGCGGCAGAAATTTGTCCCTTCCAACTTTTCCTTTTACCCTATTCCACACGGAAACAGGCTGCCCTGTGATCTTCGTTTCCCAGCGCGGATTTAAGAGGCGGCTGGCTTGTTTTACACTTGTCCATTTTACAGGGACAGCGGTCGTAGAAATAACAGCCGGGCCTTCGGATATTGGGAGACGGTACATCTCCGGCAAGGATTATACGTTTACGCGCCATTTCAATTTTGGGATCCGGTATGGGCGCTGAAGAAAGAAGAGCCTGGGTATACGGGTGGAGCGGATTCCGGTAAAGGTCATGGTTATTGCCTGCTTCTACAATTTTGCCCAGGTACATAACAGCCACACGATCCGATATGTATTTGATAACCGCCAAATCATGGGCTATGAATAAATATGAAAGGCCGAATTCTTTTTGAATATCCTTAAAAAGATTCAGTATCTGGGACTGAATGGAAACGTCCAGGGCGGAAACAGGTTCATCTGCAAGAATAAGCTGCGGGTTCAGGGCCAGCGCCCGTGCAATGCCGATGCGCTGCCGCTGCCCGCCGGAAAACTCATGCGGGTAACGGTTCCTGTAAATTTTTAACAGCCCCACCAGGTCCATCAGTTTTTCTACCCTGGTTTCCATTTCCTCCCCGCTCATTTCCAACAGGCCGAGTTTTTTGTATATCCTTAACGGCTCTGCAATGATGTCCCCGGTGGTCATTCTTGGATTAAGGGAGCCGTATGGATTTTGAAAAACAATCTGCATATTCCTGCGGGCTTCCAGGAGTTCATGTTTGGTCATTCCCCCAAGATTTTTCCCGTCAAGATAAATTTCCCCGGAAGTGGGCTTGTAGAGCTGAGCCAGCGCCCTGACTACCGTGGATTTTCCGCAGCCGGATTCTCCGACCAGTCCCAGAGTTTCTCCCCTGTCAAGAGAAAATGAAACTCCGTCTACAGCATAAATAAAATTTTTTTTACGTTTGATGATGTCCCGCACCGGTGTATCGCCGCCGGCCGGAAAGTACATGCACAGATCTTTTACATCAAGCAATTTGTTCATGCGCCGTCCCCCATCCAGCAGGCCGCCCAATGACCGTTTCCAAAGTCCTTTTCAGCCGGATATTTGGTTTTGCAAATTTCTTCGGCTTCGCCGCAGCGCGGAAAAAACGGGCAGCAGGGGGGAAGATCAATTACATTGGGCGGCTGCCCCGGTATGGAAAAAAGCCTTTCGGTATTCTGCCCGTCAAGGCGCGGCACGGATTTGATAAGCCCGCGGGTGTACGGGTGTTTAGGATTTTCAAAAATATCCGATGTCAGGCCCCGTTCCACAACCCTTCCGGCGTACATTACATGAATTGCATCGCACATTCCCGCCACCACACCAAGGGAATGTGTAACAAGGATCACTGCCGTGCCGAATTTGCCTGTAAGGTCTTTAATTAGTTCCAGTATCTGGGCCTGAATGGTAACATCGAGGGCGCTGGTCGGTTCATCGGCAATCAGTATTTCCGGATTGCACGAAAGCCCCATTGCGATCATGACCCGCTGGCACATGCCTCCGGAAAACTGATGCGGATAGTCATTTATCCGCTCCCCGGCGGCGGGAATGCCGGCCATGCTGAGCATTTCTACAGCCCTTGCCCTTGCCTCTTTTTTCGACAGTTTTTGATGCAGCCGAATGGCTTCAATCATCTGTGTTGATATCCTTAGAAACGGGTTAAGGCTGGTCATGGGGTCCTGGAAGATCATGGAAATTTTCGCCCCTCTTATCCGCCGGAGCTGTTTCTCATTCATTTTTAAAATATCTTCACCATGGAAAAGTATTTCGCCTCCGGTTATTTTCCCGGGCGGGGATTGTATCAGGTTTATTATGGAAAGATTTGTCACCGATTTTCCCGATCCCGACTCGCCGACTATACCCAGGACCTCTCCCCTGCGCAGGGAAAAAGAAACATCGTCCACAGCTTTTACAACCCCCTCTTCCGTAAAAAAGTGAGTGCGGAGATTCTTCACTTCCAGGATTGGCTTGCCGGCGGTTATCATGTTTTGTTCTTCCCCTGCGGATCAAAAGCATCTCTCAGTCCGTCGCCCAAAAAATTAATGGCAAAAAGAAAAACAGTCATCATTACAGCGGGGACAATAAGGAGCCAGGGGTACAGCTCCATGCCCTTCACTCCTTCGTCTATCAGCGAACCCCAGGACGACATTGGAGCGGAAACTCCAAGTCCCAAAAAAGAAAGAAAACTTTCAGCCATGATAAAACCCGGAAAAGAAAGGGACGAATAAATTATGATGATTCCGAGTGTATTGGGAAGAAGATGATTCATGATGATTCTTGGCGTACCGGCCCCCACCGATCTGGCGGCTTCAATAAATTCAGAATTTTTAAGACTGATTATCTGCCCCCGCACCACCCGTGAAATTGTAAGCCAGGAAACAAGAGCTATCGCGATAAAAAGAAGGTATACATTGCGTCCGCCGAATAATGCCATAAATACTATTACCACCATCATGTAGGGCAGGCCGTAAATAATATCCACAATCCGCATCATTATATTGTCCAGTCTGCCGCCGGCATATCCGGCGATGGCTCCGTACAAAATCCCCATGAGCAGGGCTGTGAAAGTTCCCACCACTCCAATGCCCAGGGAAATTCTGCCTCCGTAAATTGTGCGGGATAATAAATCGCGTCCAAGAATATCTGTGCCCAAAATGTAAACCCGTTTATGCACCGGGTTGGTTTCGATTTCCAGCCGCATGGCTGCAAGTTCCGCCTGCTCCGCCTGAGTATATTCGCTGCGCCCTTCCCTCGTCATAAGCCTGTCGAAATATGCAGTACGGACACGCAGCATAACAATGCCGGCGCTCTCCGGTGAGGGGGGCAAATGAATGTGCCGCATCTCCTGCCTTTCATAGGGGTAGAAGGGCAGAACAGGAGCAAAAAGGGAAACGGCAAAATACAGTATTACAATCACAAGCCCGATAAGGGCCATTTTATTTTTTCTCAGGCGTTTCCAGGCGTCTTTATACAAAGAGACCGGCTTTACAGTCTGGCTGAATTCATTCAGGGCGGCGTCAATTTTCTTTCCGGTGAATATCATTGTATACCACGCCCTATTTATATGAAATACGGGGATCCAAAAACCCGTATGCAATATCCACAATAAAGTTCAGTGCTATCAGTATTACTGAATATACTATTATTGTCCCCATGATCATCGTATAATCACGGTTCGCGGCAGAGCGGACAAAATGCATTCCTAGGCCCGGTATTGCAAAGATTCTTTCTACAACTACGGAGCCTGTGATAAGTTCCGCCATTGCCGGCCCCAGATAACTTACTACCGGAAGGCAGGCTCCCTTAAGCGCATGCTTAAAAATGATCACAGGCATAGAAAGCCCCTTGGCGCGGGCAGCCCTTACATAATCCGATCGCAGAACCTCCAGCATGCTTGCCCGTGTAAGGCGGGCTATATACGCAAACTGCGCCAGGGTAAGAGTGGCAACAGGAAGGATCAGTGTTTTAAGGCCATGGCGGCTGTCTATCCAGCCCGAAGTCGGAAGCCATTTCAGCGTTACGGCAAATGCGAGCATAAGCACAGGCCCGATTACAAAAGTCGGAACCGAAATGCCGGTAACAGCCACCGACATAACAGTGTAATCAACGGCGGAGTTCTGCCTTAATGCCGAAATGATCCCTGCCGTTACGCCCAATATTACGGCAATGCTGATGGCAGTAGTACCAAGAATGATTGAGTTGGGAAGGCCTGCAGCGATCAGCTCGTTTACGGAAAAATCTTTGTTGGTAAAGGAGGGGCCAAGGTCTCCCTTTAACACCCCTCCCAAAAAACGGAAATATTGTTTTACAAGCGGTTCGTCCATGTGGTACTTGGCCATTAAATTCGCCATTACCGCCGGCGTAACCGCCTTTTCCCTTGAGAACGGCCCTCCCGGAGCTGCCCGTATTATGAAAAACCCAAGAGTAATTATTATGAACACCGTCGGAATAATACTTATGGATCTTCTTAATACAAAGCGTCCCACAAGGGCCCCCCTGTTATCTTCTTCTTAAGCCGACGTAAGTGTGAGCGTCCATGGGATTCTTGTGCCAGCCCTCCCATATATCAAGGTTGATCATGCTCTGCGAAACATAGAAATAAATTGGAATTACAGCCTGATCACGGGTAATGCCGATATCTTCCGCCTGGCGCATAAGCCCTGTCCGTTCGGGACTGTTGTCTATAACTCCGGTCCGGCGCGCTATGCGATCGTATTCAGCATCGCTGTATTTACCGTCGTTGTTGCCGCTGTCTGAAACAAGAAGATTAAGCAGATCCTGCGGATCCATGTAGTCCGAGACCCACCCCGCTCTGGCTATCTGGAATTGGCCTGTGCTTCTGTAATCCAGATAGCTTGCCCATTCCATGTTCTGGAGCTGAATATTAACCCCAAGATTATTCCTCCATGCCTGCTGAATGTACTCACCGATTATCCTGTGAGTATCCAGGGTATTGTATATATACTCAAACGCGGGGAGCCCATGTCCGTCCGGATATCCGGCCTCCGCAAGAAGCCTTTTCGCCTCGGTAACATTAAAACCGTTTCCTGCCGCTGGCGCATAATCGCCCATCGGAGGAACCAGCGACAATGCAGGAATCTGTCCGCCTTTCACAACATTGTTTATCAGTTCATCGCGGTCGATGGCCATAGACAGGGCCCTGCGTACACGGGAGTCCGCTAATGCGGGATGGTTCCTGTTGTTGACAAGAAGGTAATAGGTGCCTACCTGGGGAGCAACCTGATAATCCTTATGCAGTTTAACTTCGTCGATCCTTGCCAGCGGCACATCTGTATCCCAGTCAATTTCACCGCCGAGGAATGCGTTATACGATGTATTCAGATCCTCAATCGGGAGGAAGGTGATCTTTGTAAGGTGAACATTTGCCCTGTTCCAGTATGCTGTATTGGGAACCACAACGATTCTATTGTTGGGAACATATTCAGACAGAACAAAAGGCCCGTTGCCGGCGAAATTTTCCGGCCGTGTCCAGGCAGTTCCGTGACTTTGGATAACATGCATGGGCAGCGGGCTGAATGCATAATGCGCCATCATGTCGACAGCGTAGGGAGTAGGCCCAATCAGGGTTACTTCGAAAGTTCTGTCATCTACAGCGCGTATTGCCACATCATCGGGGCTTCCGGTTCCGCTGTTGTACTCCTCGGCGCCCTTAACCACATAGCCTATCATATAGGCGTATTCCGATGCCGTAGCCGGATCAAGATGATGCAGCCACGAATCCACGATTTGCCCGGCGGTTATTGCGGTGCCGTCGCTCCAGGTAATCCCCTGACGGAGATTAAATGTTATGACCGTGCGGTCGCTGTTATAAGTCCAGCTTTCAGCTACGCCGGGAATAACATTGGCATCGAGGTCGTATGTTACAAGGCCTTCAAAAAGGGCCATATAAATACGATGCTCAGGGACGCCGGTAATCTGGGTCGGGTCAAGAGACTGAATGTTTGTCCCGTTATTTATGACCATTTCCGTTGCGGCGGAGCCTGTTGTTCCGGGGCTGCCCCTTCTGCAGCCGGTAAAGAGCGCACTTACCGCGAAAAGCAGCAATAATGCGATTCCGATTCCTTTTTTCATTTGTGTACCTCCATTAATAAACAAGATATAATTTCAACAAAAATATCACTAAATGGGAAAAATTTCAAGGGACTTGCTTCAGTTGAGAAAGATGAACAAAATTCACCCCATTCTCTTTTCCAGTTCCAGCAGCTGCCTCTTCAGCTCCAGGCCACCGCCAAAGCCTGTCAGGCTTCCGTCGCGCCCGATTACACGGTGGCAGGGAATTATTATTACAATTGGATTGCGGTTATTCGCCATGCCGGCCGCCCTGCATGCTTTCGGGTTACCGGCCGCGGCGGCAATTTCACCGTAGCTGCGCGTCTGGCCGCAGGGGATATTCTGCAGGGCATTCCAGACGGCGCGCTGAAATTCCGTGCCGTGCAGAACAAGCGGCAGCTTAAAGGTTTTTCTTTTACCGTCAAAATATTCTGCAAGCTGCGCAGAGGCTTTTTTTATCAGGGGAGTCTCGGCCAGGGCGAACCCTGCCGGCCTTCCCTTCCCGAAGAAGACCCGGCAAATGGCGCCGTCCTCTTCGGCAATGCCCAGCGAGCATAGCGGGTAATCGTAGAAAAATACGTTTTTCATTGTTCTTTACGCATAATCCTTGCGCCGAGGGCAGAAAGGCGCTCGACCAGGTTTTCATAGCCGCGCTCAACCTGGTAAACATTGCGGATAACGCTGCCGCCCTCGGCGCACATGGCCGCTATAATCATGGCCATGCCGGCGCGCACGTCGGGGCTGATCAGCTCCGAGCCCTGAAGTTTCGACGGGCCGGTAATAACGGCGCGGTGCGGATCGCATAACACAATGCGCGCGCCCATGGCGATCAGTTTGTCAACAAAAAACATGCGCGACTCGTACATCTTTTCGTGAATTAAAACAGTTCCCTTTATCTGTGTGGCGACAACAATTATTATGCTGATAAGATCGGGCGGAAAACCCGGCCAGGGAGCGTCGTCTATTTTGGGAATCATTCCGCCAAGATCGCAGTTAACTTCCATGGACTGATTTTTCGGCACATGAATAACGGATCCTTCATGCGCCCAGTAAATTCCCAGTTTGCCGAATGCGATTTTTGCCGGCCGCAGATCCTGCGGCTGGGCGCCTTCGATATGGAGGTCTCCCCCTGTTACAGCGGCAAGACCGATAAAAGAGCCGACTTCCATAAAGTCCGCACCGATTGTAAAATCGCATCCGGAAAGTTTTTCAACCCCGGTAATGGTTAGTATATTGGAACCTATCCCTTCTATCTGCGCACCCATCAAAACCAGCATCCGGCAAAGATCCTGCACATGGGGCTCGCTTGCTGCATTTGTAAGAATGGTTTTACCCCTGGCAAGGACTGCCGCCATTATTGCGTTTTCGGTGCCTGTAACCGAAGCTTCATCAAGAAAAATATCCGCACCCTGCAGGGTTTTTGCAGTAAAGGTAAATTCATCGTTGGTTTTAACTTTCGCGCCCAGCTCGGTCAGCACCAGAAAGTGGGTGTCCAGTCTGCGCCTGCCGATAACATCCCCTCCGGGAGGAGGCAGCACTGCCCTTCCCGTTCTTGCAAGCAAGGGCCCGGCAAAAAGTATGGAAGCCCTTATTTTTTTCGCCTGCTCTTCAGGTATTTCCGGAGACTTGATATTACGAAGTATCAGATGCCACGTATTATTTTCCGGCTTTTCAACTTCCCCTCCAAGCGCTCTGTAAACATCAAGCATTACCTGAACATCTTCTATATCGGGAATATTTCTGAGTATTACGGGTTCATCGGTTAAAAGCGCCGCGGCAATGCAGGGAAGGGCGGCGTTTTTATTACCGCTGACCTTGATTGTACCGTTCAGCGGCACTCCTCCATTGATCAGGTAACTGCTCATATCAAGAATGTACCCGCAAGCCGCAGGGCTGTCAACGAGCGATCAAAAACACCATTACCTGCTTGCATTTTGACCCATAATCGTACATGATATATAAACCAAATTATTGGAATTTTGAGGAGGAATTTGTGAAAAGAGCATTAAAAATTGCCAGCCTGGTACTGCTTACAGTAACACTGGTTTTGGCACTTGGCGGATGTCAGAAGAAAGCTGCTGACGATGTGATTAAAATCGGAGTTTTTGAGCCCCTGACAGGCGCCAACGCCGCCGGCGGAGCCCTGGAAGTTGAAGGGATCAGAATGGCTCACGAGTTGAACCCAACGGTAGAAGTAGGCGGAAAAACCTACAGGGTAGAACTGGTAATCGCAGATAACAGGTCCGACAGGATCGAAGCAGCCAATGCAGTGCAGCGGCTTGTCGACCAGGACAGGGTAAATGTGATCCTCGGCTCATGGGGCTCCGGGCTTTCCATGGCCGGCGGCGAAGTCAGCAGGGATAAGGTTCCCGCAATCGGACTTTCATGCACCAACCCCCTGGTAACTCTCGGAAACGACTGGTACTTCAGGGTTTGCTTCCTGGACGATTTCCAGGGAACAGTAATGGCTGCCTACGCATACAATGAGCTGCGTGCCAGGACTGCCGTAATCGTACAGGAAATAACAAACGACTATTCGGTTGGATTGGCGAAGTTCTTCTCCGAGAATTTTGTGCGGCTTACAGGAAATCCCAATGCGGTCCTTTCCACAGTCAGCTACAACACCGGCGACCAGGATTTCAGCGCCCAGTTGACCACTATCCGAAACCTGAATCCGGACGTTATCTTCGCACCGGGTAACTTTACCGAGTCGGCCCTTGTAATCAAACAGGGCAGGGAACTTGGTATCAATACGCCGTTTATCGGCGGCGACACCTGGGAAACACCCGAATTCATCGAAGTGGGCGTAGATCGTGTTGAAGGGGCTGCCTTCTCAACATTCTTTGCCGCCGAATTCGCCGGTACTCCCCAGGCGCAGACCTTCCTTAACGAGTATGCCAAAAGGTATACCAAGGAACCTGCCGCTGTAACCGCTCTTGGTTATGACGGCTATCTGGTCGCCCTGGACGCAATCAAGCGCGCCGGTTCAATCGAACCCGACAGGATTCGCGCTGCCATTGCCCAAACCGCAGATTTTGTTGGAGCTACAGGCACCACAACCCTTGACCACAATGGAGATGCAACCAAGAGCGCTTATATCAAGAGCGTAGAAGGCGGCAGATTTGTGTTTAGGACAATTGTCAACCCGTAAGGACTTTTGTAAAAAGGAAAGGGAAACAGTTTGACATCATTTGGTCATTTTTTGCAGCACCTTACCAATGCATTGTCGTTGGGGAGCTTGTACGCCCTTATAGCCATTGGTTATACAATGGTTTACGGGATTTTAAGACTGATAAACTTTGCCCACGGCGAAGTTTTTATGCTGGGAAGCTATATCGCTTTTTACGCTGTTTCCCTTTTTTTCCTGCCCTGGTACGCCGCTTTTGTCGTGGCTCTTGGCCTTACCGGAATTTTCGGCATCGGCCTCGAAAGAGTGGCTTACCAGCCTCTGCGCAATTCGCCGAGGATTTCCATAATGATCAGCGCCATCGGGGCTTCTTTCCTGATGCAAAATCTTGCAATCGTTATTTTTGGCGGCAGACCCAAACCTTTCCCGGTGCCGCAGCTTTTTAACAAAGTAATAATGATGGGTCAAATATCGGTAATGAATGTCAGCTTGATCATTCCGGTAATTACCGCATTACTGCTGATAGTATTACAGGCAATCGTACACAGAACAAAGACCGGCATGGCCATGCGGGCAGTTTCTACCGATCTTCCGGCAGCGCGGCTCATGGGCGTCGATGTTAACAGGATAGTTTCATTTACATTCGGGGCGGGATCGGTCCTTGCCGCCATTGGCGGGATAATGTGGTCCCTTAAATACCCCCAGCTTAACCCCAGTATGGGAATGATCCCGGGACTTAAATGTTTTATAGCCGCAGTTATCGGCGGTATAGGAAATATTACAGGGGCAGTGCTGGGAGGATTGCTTTTGGGCTTTATCGAAATCATGCTGATAGCCGCCCTGCCCACACTTACCGGCTACCGTGATGCATTCGCCTTTGTACTCCTTATCGTTGTGCTTCTGATAAAACCATCGGGACTTTTGGGCAGCAACCAAATCGAGAAGGTATAAGGTTACCCTGATGGTTTTGGTAAATAAACAGAAAAACATTCTTACGCTTGTTTTGGTTATTGTCATCTTCGCCTTTATTTTTACGGCGGATAAAACTTTCGGGCCCTTTCCTTTGCGTATTTTCAACCTAAGCGCCATCTATATCGTACTGGCCCTGTCGCTGAATCTGGTAAATGGTTTTACCGGATTATTCTCGCTGGGGCACGCCGGTTTTATGGCGGTGGGAGCATACACCTGTGCGCTTTTAACAATGAGTCCGGCCCAAAAAGCGATGAATTACTACCTGGTGCCTATTATTCCGCCTCTTGCGAATATCCATCTTCCCTTTGTACCCGCACTGCTGATTGCCGGCTCTGTGGCAGCCCTGGCAGGCTTTCTCGTCGGAGCCCCCGCCCTGCGGCTCAGGGACGATTATCTGGCCATTGCCACCCTGGGTTTTTCGGAAATTATCCGTGTCGTTATGACCAATTTGCAGCCAATTACCAACGGCCCCCTGGGGCTGAAAGGGCTGCCGCGTTATTCGACAACTTATGTGGTATGGGGGTTCGCCTTCGCCTCGGTTGTCTTTATGGTTGCGCTTGTTAATTCCGCCTTCGGCCGTTCATGCAAGGCAATCAGGGACAACGAGATTGCCGCCCAGGCAATGGGCATAAATGTCGCCAGGGTAAAAATAACAAGTTTTACGATTGCCAGTTTTATGGCAGGGATCGGAGGAGCCCTGCTGGGGCACATGATAAGCACCATAGATCCCAGATTATTCGGTTTTATACTTACATATAACGTACTGCTCATTGTTGTACTCGGCGGTGTCGGCAGTATCTCCGGTTCAATTATTGCGGCAATCGTTGTTACGGTTTCTATGGAAGCCCTGCGCTTTCTGGACGGTCCGCTGAACCTGATTTTTGTACGCACCCAGGGGCTGCCCGGCCTTAGAATGGTTGTATTCAGTATCCTGCTGCTGCTGGTCATTCTTTTCAGACAGCAGGGCCTTATGGGCAACCGGGAGCTGTCATGGGACATGCTCTTCGATTTTAAGCGACATTTTTCCAAGTTTGGTTCCAGGTTCAGGAAGAAGGGGACAGCCTGATGCTCCGAACCAGCCATGTCAGTCTGCAGTTTGGCGGCCTTACCGCTGTTTCCGATTTTTCAATAAATGTTGAAAACGATGAGATAGTAGGGCTCATTGGCCCCAACGGAGCCGGAAAAACAACGGCCTTCAATATGATTACAGGTCAATATACTCCCACAAGCGGGGAAATATATCTGGAAAATAAAAATATTACCGGCAGACAACCCCATCTTATAACAGCCGCCGGCATTGCCCGGACATTTCAGAATATCCGGCTGTTCAGTAAAATGACCGTGCTGGAAAATATCCTTGTAGCCTGCTGGCTTCGTGAAAAGCCCGGTCTTTTTGAATCTGTCCTGCATCTGCCCGGCTATTTATCGAAGGAAAAACGCTCCCGCGAATTTGCCAGGGAATTACTTTCCTCGGTTGGCCTCCTGGAAAACGCTGATGACAATGCCGTGTCGCTGCCCTACGGCAAGCAGCGCCGCCTTGAAATTGTCCGTGCGCTTGCAACCGGCCCCAAGATACTTCTTTTGGACGAACCCGCCGCGGGAATGAACCCGCAGGAGTCCTACGAACTGATGGACTTTATCGTCTCTGTAAGGGATAAGTTCAAAATCTGCGTATTGCTTATCGAGCATCACATGCAGGTGGTAATGGGCATCTGCACCCGCATCTATGTGCTTGATTACGGCATTACCATCGCCGAAGGAACACCGGAAGAAATCCAAAAAAATCAAAAAGTTATAGATGCCTACCTGGGGGTAGAGTAATGCTTGGTATTGATACCCTCTCGGTTTATTACGGCGGCATCCATGCCCTGCGCGGCGTAAACATTGAAGTTCCCGAAGGGAAGATCATAAGCCTTATCGGGGCTAACGGCGCCGGAAAAAGTACGCTGCTAAATACCATTGTCGGACTTGTAAAGTCGGCATCGGGAAAAGTTATGTGGAACGGCAAGGACATTACCGGCACTGACCCGAAAGATATTGTTTCCGGCGGCCTCGTACTGATTCCCGAAGGCCGCCGCATATTCCCCAACCTTACGGTTGACGAAAACCTTACCCTGGGCGCTTATTCAAGAAACGACAAAGACGGGATAAAAAAGGACAGAGAATGCTGTTTCGAACTTTTTCCCCGTTTATTGGAGAGGCACAGGCAGCGCGGCGGCACATTGTCCGGCGGCGAACAGCAGATGCTTGCAGTCGCACGGGGGCTAATGGCCCGCCCGAAACTGTTGATGCTCGATGAACCAAGCCTGGGGCTTGCTCCGCTGGTTTCTAAAATGATCTTCGAAATTATTCAGGAGATAAATAAAAACGGAACCACAATTCTCCTGATTGAACAAAATGCCCACGCCGCACTGGAGATTTCCGATTATGCTTATGTGATGGAGACAGGCGTAATTGCAATGCAGGATACCGGAGAAGCGCTTTTGAAAGACGAAAATATCCGCAAGGCATATTTGGGCGAAGGAGGCTGATATTTTGACACCTGTTGAACTGAGAAATTCCAAACTCGGGCCAAAAGTAGTAAAGGCGCTCGAAAGACGCTTTTTTGATGCATGGTATTTCAGTGAGCCGCAGAAGGCGGTTGAAAAAGCTGTGTCTCTAATTCCAAAGGATCACCTTGTTTCATGGGGAGGTTCTTCCACCGTCAGCGCCCTTGGCATACAGGAACGTCTGGCAAGGGAAGGATATAATCTGCTGGACAGGGACAAAGCTGCCACGCCGGAAGAAAGGGCGGAAATATGCCGAAGGGCGTTGTTATGCGACACTTACCTGACCGGCAGCAATGCAATCAGTGAAGACGGGCAGCTTGTGAACATCGACGGCAGCGGCACCCGCGTAGCGGCGATGATCCACGGCCCCAGGCAGGTGATTGTTGTTGCGGGTATGAATAAAATTGTTAAAACCCCCGAAGACGCTATGCTCCGTGCCAGAACAATTGCCGCTCCCATGAACTGCCAGCGTTTCCCCGATTATAAAACACCATGCAACGAAACCGGAAGCTGCGCAGACTGTGTTTCACAGGACTCGATTTGCAGTTTCTTTGTTACAACCAGACTCTGCAAACCCGCCGGACGCATAAAAGTTATTCTTGTGGGAAAAGACCTGGGCTTTTAATAAAAGCGGGGGCGCGTGGGCTTCCGAAGCTAACCTTTGATTAATTCTTCAATATTTGAGGGTAGCCGAAAATTTATTTTCCGCAAACCTGCAATCACGGAGTCTATTTCCGTGATTAAGCCCTGCTTGAAACCTAAACGCAGAAGTCCGACAATTCCGGTAAAAGCAAGTCCGATGTTTTGTGCAAATTGACGGGCTCTTTTATCATCCAGGATAACCAAGGGGTTCGCCGTTTCAAGAGCTAAAGCAATAATGCTTGCTTCACCCAATCCAAACAAAGCATTGATAGATTTAATTTTTCCAATATCCTTAACTTTAATAATCTGCACCCATTCAGGAAGAGGCTCTTTGTATTCGGCTGCGACTTCCGGTGTCGTTACAATGTTGGGACATATTTCTTTTAAAATATCAAAACGCCCTATATTATCAAACGCAATAAAGCAACTGGTATCAGCAATAATTATTTTATCGGAGGAGTCTATCAACATTTGCAACTTCCTGTCTGACATCTTCCTCGGTCATACTGACTATTGGCACTTCATAACGCATAAGCATTTCACGAAAGGTACGGTATGATAACCCCGCAACCTCCGCTGCCTTTCCGATAGAGAGCTTTTGAGTTTCAAAAAGTTTAATTGCAAAAAGTAACTGTGCATCTACTTTAGAAAGATTAGCAACATCAGGAACAGTGAGCGTAACCTCCATTATATCCCCCTTCTTCCTAAATATGGCGCATTGATTAAAATAATTCAATTAGCGGGGGCGCGGGCAGCGGCCCGCAACCCCCAAAAATCTTTTTTAATTTACACTTATCTGAATTGCGCGCTTCTGCGCCTCCGGGCGCTTCTTTATTTCCAGGCTCAGAACACCGTTTTTGAAAACCGCACTTACCGCCTCCGGATCGGCGTTTTCAGGCAGTTTGAAGGAACGGTTGAAGGTATTGATCCTTCGCTCCCGCAAAACATAGGTTCCATGGTTTCCATCTTCTTTTTTACCTTCATTATTATCCTCCTGCTTCGAGGCAATGGAAAGATTATTGCCGTCAACATTGACTTCGATGTTCTTTTCATCATAACCGGGAAGCTCCACGTCCATTACATAGGCATTCTCGGTTTCCCGCACATCAACCGCGGGCAGTTTATTGAACACCCTGGCTGCGGGGGCCAGGACGGAGTCCCCAAAAAAGGACTCGAAGCAGCGATCAAAATCGCTTAAGGCATTTTGGATTGTGCTGGGACGATACATAGTCATTGTTTTCATGATTATCTCCTTGTTTAGTCCGGCAGGATTATTGGCTGAAGTACGGCGCTTATTGCACTCATGTCCAACGGACCGTCCCCCCTTTCGGCGGGGCGTCTTCAACTCATATCTTCACCGACATCATTTATATAGCAAAAACCGTGCCAAGAATGGCGCCAGGCACAATATCCGGTAAATTAATAACATTAGCCACGGATTTTCACGGATTAAAACGATTTCCACGGAATTTTTATTTACAAATACTGTGTAAATCCGTGGACATAATTACTTCCCATGGTACCAGGCACAGTTTTTTGGTTCAAAATTACACATTTTTGAAATTGACTGCCAAAAAGTGTGTCAAAATGATGCGCTTTTATGATTTAGATATAAATTTTGTGGACGTTTGGGATATTTCCGGGGTTTTGTCAGTCCCCTTGTCTCTTGCTCCTGGCTCCTTTATCATAAAAATAATGAGCCCTAATCAGGAAGAGGCGCTTTATGATTTTCTCGAAAATGTGACCGAGCCATTCACTCTGGAGGAAGCGGCCGAGTATATACAAATTCAGGAATCCAAAAGGACTAACAAGCTGGCTCTGGAAATCGCAGCATTTATTGATTTCCGTAAAATAGCTTTCAAGCTTGATGACCGGCATTGGGTTTCACGCCGGGGCTGTTTCGAACCGGTGGCCTTTGTGATAACCCCGACACGGCTGGAATTGCTCAACGGTATTCTTATCCCCGGACATAGATGCGCTCCGTTTGCCAATCCTCTTATACTGCCCCATGAATATGAGTTTTTCTGGAGGGGCTTTCCCATTCCCGAGACAACTACCGAGGGGCCTCCCGAAGAGTTGTATCCATACTATTTTATCTATGGCGAAGAGTATGCTCCCCAGTATATAGCAAGAGACAATCCGGAAAATGAATCTGCCTTTAACTGCGACCCATACGAGGATCCGCCGGAGGTATCAATCCGTACTCTTGATATGCGCAATATTTACAGGGAGCTGTCTTTTGTACCGGGCGATCGTTTTATTGTGCAAACTCTTGACTGGAAAGAAGGTCATTTCAATCTGGATAAAATAGGTAAAGATGAATGGAATCAAACTGATTTGTACAACTGGGTAGAGGCTGCCGAGAGCGGGTTTCAGGACAGCTTTGCGCTTCTTGGGCCGGGCAATTCCACCGAAGAACAAATTGCCTATGCCTACTGGTACGGCGGCAAACGAATGAGGGAAATTCCGGCTTACTCGCTTGAGGAATTTCTTTACGAAAAAACTGAACGGATCGAAACAGTGCCGTATGGCATCGAAACCCGTTTTTGGTTTTCCGGCAAGGAAATTCCTGACAGCAGAAAACTTCAGGGCTTTATTCTTCCGCCAGATCTTACGATGGTAGAGAATCTCCTGGTCGGTAAAAATATCCCAATTTCAGAATATGTAGTCCAGTCGTATGTAAGAGACGCGCTGTTCCGCAATGAGAAAGATATCGATCAGGTGATAAATCGTGTCATACCGCCGGTAATTCATCTTGAAAAAAAAGAATGGGAATTAATCTCATGCTTTATCGCAGATACGATGGAAAGTATAGGCAAAGGATATTCACTGTTTACGGATCAGGGTATGGGACAGACAAGACATCAGGTTGTGGAACTGCACACTGCCGTTATTGAACTTTCGGCAAGGCTGCAAAAAGGGGAAATTAAAACAGCCTGGCTGCCCAGGCATACTTTCATAGTTCTCTCACAAATACAGGGACATGCCGCCTCGCTGCTTGAAGATCTCGCCTTTGATGACTCGCCCCCTGAACAGGAACTGGAAACCATGGACAATTCGCTGGACTGCATGGTCGAGACTTTCACAGACATAAAAGAACTGATCGATGAAGCCATGGACAATTTCAGAAAAAACAATCTGATGGTGGTTCATAGCGGCGAAGATAAATCTACAAACACAGCATGGCGGATAATTCAAATCAGCGTCGGTGGAACCGATATCTGGCGCAGGGCGTTGATTCCGGGCAGCTTCACAATGGCAGACCTGCATCTGCTTATTCAGGCCGGCATGAACTGGAAAAATAATTACCAATACCGCTTTTATTATGAAAATCCGGACAATACAGATAAACAATATATGCATGATAAAGCACGGATCAGTGATGTGGACTCCCAGGGAAAAAACGAGCTGATATATGAATATGGAGCCAAGTGGAATATCAAGATTATTATTATGTCATCATACCATCCGGAAAAAGAAGAATCTGTCCGCTTTGTAGCCGGTGCCGGCGCCGCTCCGCTGGAAACCGTAAGCGGGCCCCTTCGCTTTCGCAGAATCTTAAGTATTCTGGAAACCGGAACTGAAGCGGAAAAACAAAATGCCCGGTATGAACTTGGGCCCGATTTTACACCGGACTTTTTTGACATGGAAAAGAGTAACCGCATTTTTAACACAGCATGTGCTATGGAGACAAAGAATGAATAGGAAAGATAACCTTGCGGAGCTTGTTGCACGCGGAGGCGTTTATCATGGCGTAACCGGCAGTTATCCATCGACAGTCTTAACAAATGTAATTAACCTGCTTCCTGCCTTTCCGTCTTTTAAGGCGGAAACCCTTTTACAGGCAGTTTTGGAGCGCGAAGCCCTTATGCCCACGGGTATCGGCAGAGGCGTCGCCCTGCCTCACCCCCGCACTCCCCTGCTTAAAGAAACTGATTCCCCCTTTGTGGCAATTAATTTTCCGGCCGAGCCCCTTGACTGGAATACACCCGACGGCAGCAAAGTTCACACCATTTTTCTGATTGTATCGATATCGTCAAAACAGCACCTAAATGTATTATCCAGGATAAATTTCCTGTGTCAGCAGGAATATTTCCGGACTTTGATTAAATCCCAGGCTCCGAAAGAGACAATAATAACTGCAATCAGGGAAGCGGAAGCTTCCTGGGCGGGGTGAGTATTATTCTTGACCTAAGCCCATAAAACCGGCTAGTATTTTAGAAGGAAGCTGGAGCAACGGCGCGGACGCGGCTCTTGATAAACTATCAAAACATGGAGCGGTGTCCGAGTGGTTGAAGGAGGCGGTCTTGAAAACCGTTGTACCGCAAGGTACCGGGGGTTCGAATCCCCCCTGCTCCGGAACGGAAATAAGCTTTCCGTTAAGATTCTCTTTTGTTTGGGATTTTATTTTAAATCTTGGCAAAGGGGGATTCGAAACGGAGCGCTCCTGTTAAACACCAAGGCGTAAGCCTTGCTGTGGATAATGCGGTGCATGGACGCACCGGGAGCGCGCAGGCGGGGGTGGAGGGAGTAAACAGGACGTTTACGACCGGAACCCCGAATCCCCCCTGCTCCGGAAACGTGGTCAAAATCCTTTGGATTTTGACCTTGGAGTTTTGCATAGCAAAACTCCAAGCTTCTACCTGATGGGTGATTCGAATCCCCCCCGCCAGGAAAAAGCCCGCGAACCGGTGAGCGGGTTGTTGGAGTATTGTTAACGCGGCGTAGGCCAAGTAAAGGTCATAACTTTTAAGTAATGGCCTCAGGCCCGCCAGGTAAAAGCCCGCGAACCGGTGAGCGGGTTGTTGGAGTAATGTTAATACGGCGTAGGCCAAGTAAAGGTCATAACTTTTAAGTAATGGCCTCAGGCCCGCCAGGTAAAAGCCCGCGAACCGGTGAGCGGGTTGTTGGAGTAATGTTAATACGGCGTAGGCCA